>Ga0180432_10000023_pt1 | contig 219679 bp, 139 predicted proteins | sample SS_ome_10_FD_132414 | JGI IMG/M metagenome (GOLD analysis project Ga0180432, IMG submission 132414) | Hypersaline lake sediment archaeal communities from the Salton Sea, California, USA - SS_1_MS_2 metaG | ecosystem: Environmental > Aquatic > Non-marine Saline and Alkaline > Hypersaline >... | reverse complement strand
GGGCGTACGAGACTTGAGGGGATATCACCTTAGTACGAGAGGATTAGGTGGTAGTGGCCTCTGGTGTACCTGTTGTCCCGCTCGGGGCACCGCAGGGTAGCCAAGCCGCGAAAGGATAACCGCTGAAAGCATCTAAGCGGGAAGCCCCCCCCGAGATGAGGTCTCGATGTCCCCTTCGGGGTTGACTGAAGGCCCCAGCCAGACTAGCTGGTGAATAGGCCGGAGGTGTAAGGGCAGAGATGTCCTTAGCTGACCGGTACTAACGGCCGAACGCTTGGCCGCATTCATGAATCGTTGTCACTTGTCGACAGGCCGTCTGACGCCGAGCACCTGGTTCGACACCACGCCCATCCGTCCGACCCTATGGACCGACGATACTGCGTCGGTGGGGACAGAGATGTCCCCATCGGCCTTGTCGGTGGTTTACGCACGGGGAAGCACCTGATCCCATTCCGAACTCAGTAGTGAAGTCCGTGCGACCTATGGTAGTCCTTCGGGGCGAGAGTAAGGACCGCCGACGCTTATGAAAGGGCCCGCCCAACAAGGCGGGCCCTTTCTCTTGGAGTGCGGCGGCTCGACGCCGCTTTCGATCATGCGGATACGCCCCGCACCCCCCTCAGGCCGGGCGACGGCGTCAGTCAAGCAGGCAGACCGCCCTCCTTGCCCGCCTTCAGCTTCGCCCAATCGTCCAGGAGCCGCTTCAAGGCCGATGTCGGTCAGCGGGTGGTTCAGGAGCTTGGCGATCACGTCGTAGGGGATCGTAGCGACGTCGGCGCAGAGAAGGGCCGCCCACGCACAGCGGGTGCCGCAGCATCCAGGAGCGCCAGCCGGGTCACTTGTCAGCCCGCGAGCGGGTAGGGCCGGCAATCACCTCGATAGCACGCTCCGTTTCGGAGTTGCGTCTCCGATTCACGTCGGTTCTGCTCGGCCCAGCGAACGTGGTACACCTCCAAACCGGCATGCGCGGTCCGTAGCTGTTGAACATGGAACAGAGTCTTTTTTATCGCATGCTGAGACGAGCAGTTTTCAGGCAAGGCACTCATCGCCAGTTGTAAATATGTGCACGTCTTGAGTAGTTCAATTGTCCGAATATGGTCCGGTTGCCACGCGCATCGAAACGATTCTGCGGCCTTGGCAAGATAGTCCAATACTTGGTTAGCCGTTCGTCGATCTCCCCGACAACCCCGGCAGCAGACCATCGATTATCCTCCCATGACATCGGCAGCCCTCGAAAGCGCTTCAGGCATATGCTTGAACATTTTAAATATAGGACAGCGCGACACGAAAATCAAATAGCATGTAGGACCTCTATAGGACCGTAGTGTTGCGCATTCCATGCTTAGCAATGCGCCCGTATGACAGAGCTGTGCAGATATTCATCAGTCTGGCGCTGGTTTGAGCATTGAGACCGCGCCAGATACCGGATTCCTCTGCTCAGCTGCATCCAGATGTGCAATTGGCGCGTTGCACCGAACCGTGCGGACAGCAGTGAAACCCTTCGGGAGGCAAGCACGACCCGTCTGGAAAACTCCAGGGGCCTGCGTCATACAATTGCTAAGAACCGGGCGCGTCTGGCCAGAGCTGCGCGATTCCCACGAAGAGACTAGAGGTGAGTTGCCTAACAATGTCGAATCCTAGCACAGATACTTGGAGGAACAGTGACGGTGCGCATTCTAGCACATCCTACTTGCATGATATGGTCTTGTGATGTACATTTATGCTTGATCTTGCACTTCATTTTCGATCGCTCAGACGCGTGGCTTCGTTTCCGTCGCGCATGCTACACGGATGTCCTTATGAAGCCTCGGTGCAAATGAATCCACTCCCCGGAGGTCTTTTTTTTTCGGAGGCAAGACGATGGCAAAGCGCACCAAACACAGGAAACAACATTCTAAGTTTAGGCTAGATGATCTAAGCTTGGAAAAAAGACGTCGGTTTTTAGAGTCTTTTGCAACGGAGTTTTCTGGGTTCCTCGAGGCACCGGAAGAATCGCGGCGCGGTCGAAAGGAAATCATGGACGACCTCAAGGTCGACGTGCGGCAGTTCGACGGGCTGCTCAGACATCTGTACAGAGACGGCTACCTCCAACTGGCCTACCACCGATTGTCGGGGCGAGCCGACCGACTCAAGGCGGAGCAGGTCTTTCAGGCACTCGACGAGATTACCGTGGTCGGCGGTTCAGACCCGGAGCGGTTTGCGCAGGCTGCGGCCGTGGACTTCATCAAGAGCATGGTTCAGATCGGCCAGCTGAAGCGAGGAAAACATGCTGATTTGCCGCTGAACGTTGGCATCGTGTCCGGCAACACCACGGGGTCGGTGGTACGGGCAGCGATGAAACTGAATTGGTCGAAGGATCTGGAGAACGTGAGGGCTGATGAGCTCCCGAAGATCCAGGTCTTCGCCCTGAACGTCTGTCTCACGGTCCCCGACCATCTTCCTGGGAACGCCACGCTCCTGGCCTACCAGCTCGCGGAGAAGATCAGGTCCGAAGGTGGCGAGGCGGACGGATACGGTCTGTCGGCTCCCTTGATGGTTCGCAAGGACGACCTGAGATCGGTGGATGAGGCGCCTCAAACCTTCGATGTCCTGAAATTCACGGAGCCGTATCGCGTTCGCGAGAAGCTCGGGAGTCAGGGAGTCTCGGAACAGGATATCAGTGAGACGGATACGGAGCTTGACATCGTGCTGACGGGTGTCGGCGAGTTGCCCCGACAAGCGGGTAAGGGATCGGAGGCGGAGGAGAAGGGATCAATCTTCTATAGGCTGGCAGAAGCGCACGGTTTCAAGATGGACGCAATCATCGCGCGAGAACACATCGTGGGTGACATTGCCTTCACGGCGATCCGGTCGGACGGAACGCCTGTCACGCTGCGGAAGCATGACCTAACGGACGTCGCGCAGCAGGGACCTTCATCCGCCCAATTGGACCACGATGGGGAGAGTACTGAGTACGTGTTCTACTCAGCCGTTCAGCTGCCTGTGTTGGAAGCAATGGCAGGTAGCAAGGACAAGTCAGTAATTCTCGTCGCGAGAGACGCCCCCATGAAGGACAAGGTCCCCGCCATCTTCGCCTCTCTTGGGGGCAAGGGGCATCGGTATGCATCCAGGCTGGTCATAGACGAGAGAACGGCCAACGGGTTGTACCACTACTAGCTCTTCTTGCCGCACGCGGAAAGGCCAAAGGGCCTGCCTTTCTGGGTGGCCCCTTCACTCTTCGGACTGCGGCGGCTTGACGCCGCTTTTCCGACGCGCGGAGGTCCCTGCGCTCGCTCGAGCCGGCTGACGGGGTTGGCCAAGCCGGCAGGCGGCGTCACTTGCCCGCCTTCAGCTTCGCCCAGTCGTCCAGGAATCGCTTCAGGCCGATGTCGGTCAGTGGGTGGTTCAGGAGCTTGGCGATCACGTCGTAGGGGATCGTGGCGACGTCGGCGCCGAGCAACGCCGCCTCGACCACGTGCAGCGGGTGCCGCAGGCTGGCGGCCAGGATCTCGGTCTTGAAGTCGTAGTTGTCGTAGATCTGCCGGATCTGGCGGATCAGGTCCATGCCCTCGTGGCTGATGTCGTCGAGCCGGCCGAGGAACGGGCTGACGAACGTCGCGCCGGCCTTGGCGACGATCAGCGCCTGGGTCGGCTGGAAGCACAGCGTCAGGTTGGTCTTGATGCCCTCGTCGCGGCATCGCACGCAGGCCTTGACCCCTTCGACGATGATGGGCAGCTTGATCACGACGTTGGGGGCGACCTTGCTCAACTCGCGGGCCTCGGCCATCATTCCGTCGCAGTCGGTGCGGGTCACCTCGGCCGAGACGGGCCCTTCCACGATGCTGCAGATCTCCTCGAGCAGCGGGATGAACTCGCGCCCTTCCTTGGCCACCAACGACGGGTTCGTCGTCACGCCGTCCAGCACGCCCAGGTCCCGAGCGGCCTTGATCTGGTCCACGTTCGCGGTGTCGATGAAGAACTTCATGGCTTGTCCCCAGCTTCTTCTCAAGATTGGATGCGCCGAGCCCCGCCGCTCTTGCTGAAAGCATGCGCTACGTCAGGATCAACGAAGGACAAGACGGACGCCCGTACACCGTCGACATGCTGGACTCCTGCCTGGGCACGACTTGCACCCCTATCGGCGATCGTAGCCAAGGCGAGGGGCGATCAGGATCGCCTTCTTACCGCACATAACCCAAGGACGACCAGCGCCAGTGGGAGTCCGCTGCCGCTGCCAGTCCCGCACTCATTGCTGTAGGCACCTCGATCGAGAAGGCCATCGCCCTCTGTGTGCCATTCGGTGTTATCCATCGAGACGATCGCGTTGCTGTCGCTGGTTCCCGTGCCCGTGCAGTCCCCACCATCGACCGGCAGATAAGAGACAAACGGGCCTGTAGGGTCTTGAGGGTGGGGCGTGATGTCTATGCCGGCCGCCTCCAGCGTTTCGGCGCTGAGGTCATTGACGTCCGGGTCCGGATCCAGGTAGGCATTGCTGCCCGGCTGCCCGTCGTCGGTCAGCGGCCCGATGTACATGTTGTGACGAACGTGGAAGTCATCCGGATAGGTCACGCCGTTTTCCGCCCGGACAGCGTACTCCGAAGCGTCGATCACGTTGTTACGGATGATGAAGTCGCACGGATCATCTGGCGTATGGCCGAACAGCAACCCGTACGTTCCCTCGGCGATCGTGCAGTTGTCCAGGATCACGGTCGCCGCGTTCGCGTCGCTGATCGGCGCCAGATCGAATCCTCGGAACACACAGCTGTGGACCTCGTACTCCGACAGAGCCGTCGCGTCATCGGGCAGGGAGGAACCGGGTTCCCATGTCGTTGGCTGTTGACTCAACACGGGTTTCCGATAGGTTCCTGCGAAATAGCACCTCTTGAGGGTGACGAACATGCGGCGCTCCAGGACGTCCCAACCCGCCTTCGTCGTCTCGAGCAGGTTGTTCGCCGTTCCGCTGAAGTTGCACTTCACGACGTCGTAGAAGGAGTCTGCCGTCTCGTACGGAGGAGGACCTGGGTCCGGCCAATTGACATCCAACCACGGCCTGCCAAGGAAGTTCGCTTTGAGATTGTAGTCTCTGAATTCGCATGACGTGATCCTGACGCCCGCAACGAGCATCATGTTGTAGACGTCCGTTCCCTCGAAAAGACAGCCAATGAATTCCGGCGGCCCCCCCTCCGTGCTCTCTGAGATTACCTTGTCAATGTAGTCGATGTTGTTACCGTGGAAATTGCAGTCGCTGACCGTCATTCTCGGTGGGCCCTCGATCGCATATGAAGGCGTGTACGGATCGTCACGATGTAAGCCACGGAACACGGACTGCTCGATTGTTCCAGTTGTGGGGCGATCAAGGGTACTTATCGGACGCATCGCATCATCGATATAGACGGCGGTCTCCGTTTCGTCGTTGCTCGACTCGAACACGCAGTTCTGGATCACCACATCGCTCTCCAACCTGTCCGAATCGGGATCCCAGTACCCCGAGTCAGGGAGGGTGTTCTTCGTCCCTACGAGGTACCCGTTCGTGTTGCAGAACTCGCACCACTGCAGCGTCCTGTTTCCGATGAAGGTCATCTTAACCAAGCCCGGCCGGGCTATCCCCCCAGACGCCGGTGTGCCGTAAACGTTCTTGAAGACGAGCTTCTTGTTCTCATCGATGCCCCTGATCGCACACGTCGTGACGCCGTACTCCTCTGAAGAGGTCGGCTCAACGGATTCGTCAGGATCATACCGCACAGAGAGGATACACTGCACGCCGGACGAACCAGTGGCATCAAATGTAGCGTTGCCGGTCGCATTGGGGTGGAGTTCCAGCGAAAACTCGGGCTGCACGCTCATGTCAAGCATCAGATTGGCCTGTTCGGTGATGGCGTACTCCCCGCTGAAGCAGATGATGTGGGCGCCGACAGTCGGATCGATCTGAGCGCAGGCGAAGGCGAGTGTGGCCCAGGGATTGACCTCGCTTCCGTCGCCGGTGTCGTCGTTCCCACTGGGGCTGATGTAGTGCGTGGGCGGGTCGGCTGCTTGGGCTACGGCAAGCAGGCACGCGCCAACCAAGACGACGGCGCACTTGGTCAACGTCCCTATTCTTCGTCGAGTCATGGGTCTTCCTCTCCAATTCGAGGCCCTGGCCGGAGGCCGTGCAGCACGCCCACGGCGGGCGCGCTTTGAGAAACGGCGAGACTGCCCTTGATGCGACCGTCTACAGGCACGACAGGGCCCACGCGCACAGAGCTTGCACAGGCACGGGGCATCCGCATGGGTAAGTATGCATTGTACGCGGCCAGTCCGGAAAAGCCAATAGCCACCCCAAACGGGTGTTTGGGGGGATTCGCATTGGGGCACAATGGGATATGGCAGATCGCGGGTCAACGCTACCGAACCAACTAAGGACGCATTCAGCTATTTCGAATTGTCGTCATAGACCGACAGCTGTCTGGGTGGCCCAAGGCTTGCAGGGGAGGGGTCCCTTCCCGGCCAAACGGACCGGCATCGTTTCGTACTGTCGTCGACACGGGGACAGCAGCGAGAAGGGGGCGCCCTTGCGGGCCGGCTTGAGCTCACAGATTGTGATCTCAAGGCCGGTGGCGTGGTCGCGGTCCCCGCTATGGCTCCCTCTCCGATTGGTGACCGATGGGCTTGCGTTTGGGCTTCTTCGGCGGGGCCATGAGCTGTCGGATCGCATCGAAGACGACCTTGAACTGTGCGTCGTACCTTCTCTCCATCTCCAGGAGCTTTCGGGCCAAGTCCTCGTGGGTCCGGAGGATCTGACGAAGCCGGACGAAGGCCCGCATGATCTCGATGTTGACCTGAACCGCCCGCTTGCTCCGAAGGACGCTGGACAGCATGGCCACGCCCTGCTCGGTGAAGGCGTAAGGCGGAGAGCGACGCCCACCCCAGGAACTTGACATCACAGATTGTGATCTCAAGTTCTCGAACTCATCGTCGCTCAACTGGAACATGAAATCATCGGGGAATCGATCGGCGTTTCGTTTGACGGCCTGCACCAGGACGCGTGTCTCGACGCCGTAGAGCTCCGCCAGGTCGGCATCGAGGAGGACCTTGTGCTCACGGATCAAGAGAATGGACCGTTCGATCCGCTCGGCCGGGACGATGGACGCCTTCTTGGCCACCGAATCCGCCCTCTTGCTTGCGGTCGCGGATTGCGACCACCTCCCGTCCTGTCTTGAGGTGCCAGATTGGCACCTCAAATCGGACCTCGCGCCTGGCGCAGAAACAACGCGCGGGGTCGCCTGTGTGTCAGTACACCAATTGCCCCTGCTGGCTCAGCCAACGGAACGGCTTGGGCCGGTCGGCGCCGTGCGCCGTGCTTAGAACATCCCCACCACCTTGCCGTCCTCGGTTAGGTCGACGTTCATGAAGGCCGGCTTGCTGGGCAGGCCGGGCATGGTCCGCATCTGGCCGCAGAGCGGGTAGAGGAACCCGGCGCCGACCGAGGCGCGGACCTCGCGGATCGGGAGGCGGTAGCCCTTGGGCACGCCTTTGAGCGTCGGGTCGTGGCTCAGCGACAGGTGCGTCTTGGCCATGCACATGGGGATCTTGTCGAAGCCGGCCTCGGTGTAGGTCTGGATTTGCTTTTCGGCCACGTCGTCGTAGTCGACGCCGTCGGCGCCGTAGATCTTGGTGGCGATGGTCTCGATCTTCTCCTTGATCGAGATGTCGAGCGGGTAAAGGAAGTCAAAGTTGCTGGGCTTCTCGCAAGCGGCGACGACGGCCTTGGCGAGGTCCTCTGCCCCCGCGCCGCCGTCCATGTAGTGGGTGCATCGCACGGCGTCCTCGGCCCCAGCGTCGGCGGCGGCCTTGCGGACCAGGCTGAGCTCGGCATCGGTGTCGGTGGGGAAGGCGTTGACGGCCACCACCACCGGGACGCCGAACATCTTGGCGATCTCGATGATCCGCACCATGTTGCACAGGCCCTTCTCGAGGAGCCCGAGGTTCTCGGTGGTGTACTCCTTGGCGAGCGGCTTGCCCGGCGTGACCGTGGGCCCGCCGCCGTGCATCTTCAGCGCCCGGATCGTCGAGACCAGCACGACGCAGTTCGGCACCAGCCCGCTGTAACGGCACTTGATGTTGAAGAACTTCTCCATGCCGCAGTCGGCGCCGAAGCCGCTCTCGGTGACGACGTAATCGGCCAGCTTCAGGGCGATCTCGTCGGCGATGATCGAGCTGTTGCCGTGGGCAATGTTGGCGAACGGTCCGGCGTGCACGAAGGCGGGCTGGCCCTCGAGCGTCTGCATCAGGTTCGGCTTGATGGCGTCCTTCATCAAAACCGTCATGGCCCCGTCGCAGCCGATTTCGGCGGCGGTGACGGGCTTGCCGCTCCGGTTGGTGCCGATGACGATGCGGGCCATCCGCTCGCGGAGGTCCTTGGGATCCTTGGCCAGGGCGAGGATGGCCATCACCTCGCTGGCGACGGTGATGTCGAACCCGGTGTCGCGCGTCGGGCCGTCGATCCACTTGTCGCTCTGCCCGACCTTGATGAACCGCAACGCGGCGTCGTTGACGTCGACGACCCGCCGCCAGGTCACGCCGTCCGGGTCGATGTCGAGCTTGGGCAGGCCGAGCTTCGCCCATTCTTCATCGCTCGCGTGGGCCTCGTGCTTGATTCGGGCGTCAATCGCGGCAGCCAGCAAGTTGTTGGCGATGCTTACGGCGTGCAGGTCGCCGGTCAGATGGAGGTTGAACTCCTCCATCGGGATGACCTGGCTATACCCGCCGCCGGCCGCGCCGCCCTTGATGCCGAACGTCGGTCCCATCGACGGCTGCCGGATGCAGAGCATGACGTTCTTGCCGATCTTGCCCATGCCTTGGGTCAGGCCGCAGCTCGTCGTGGTCTTGCCCTCGCCCAGGGGCGTGGGTGTGATGGCGGTGACGTCGATATACTTGGCCTGGGGGGCGTCTTTGAGGCGCTCGACGACTCCGAGCACGACCTTTGCCTTGCCTCGGCCGTAGGGCTCCAGCTCCTCAGGCAGGATGCCGGCCTTCTTGGCCACGTCTTCGATGGGCATGGGGGTTGCCGCTTGTGAAATCTCGATATCCGATGGAACCGACTTAGCCATTGACTCATCTCCGTTCTCAGACACGACTTACTGTACGACCGCCGTCTTGACACGGCGGCTCCGCCACCTTTCCGGCTGGGCTTTGTCTAAGCGAGTAGATTCAGGCTTCGCGTCACGTGTTGCCCCCCCGGCACCAAGCGTACGTGACCTTCGCCGACTGGTCGCGTTCAGACAAACCGCCCCGATTCTAGCGGGCGGGCCGAGGGAAGTCCACTCCCTACCCCGGCCCTCCGCCCAGCCGGGGATCGACAGCTGCGGGGCGTCGGCGGCGAACGGCGGCAGGCTTCCCGGTGGTAGGCTACACTACCGGGGCGTATCGAGAAGCGCGTGCTGACGGTCCTGGAGGCGGTCTATGGGTATTGGGTTGGCGCATGTCGGTCTGGCAGTCTGGATAGCGGCCTGCGGGCCCACACCGACGCCGAACCTGCTGACCAACGGCGACATGGAGGCGCCCGTCGGTCGGGACGGGCAGCCGCCGGGTATGCGCGTCTGTCCCGTCGACTCCCGGACGAAGGCTAGTGGGTCGTTTCGGATCGTGACCGATGTGCACAGCGGACGGCGGGCGCTGCAGATCACGCGGTCGAACACCGACCGTGGATACGCGCTCTATCTGCAGATCCCCACATTCGAACCCGCCTCGCCGCCTCGGCGGTTCGTCGTGGTCGGATGGGTCAAGACGCTGGGCGGGCGTCGGCGTGGCAATGCCCCCCATCTGGAGTATCAGGCCTTCACGCCTGAGTGGGTGGGCGCGTGCCGACTCGTCCGCATGACGGAACGGAGTCCCTATGCAGGCGGCTGGGGCAAGCTGGCGATCCTGCTCGAACAGACTCGGGGGACAACACTGAAGTGCTTCCGGTTCCTGGTAGAAGCGGCTCGTCCCGGGGATGGCGTCATCGTGGACGACTTGGCCTTCTACGACGTCACCAGCTGGGCGAGCGCTGACGTCGAGGCGGTGATGCGCCCGGGGCAGCAGCCCGAGTCCCGAGTTGCCGTCGACACACAACCGGCCCGCCAGGGCAACCTGATCGAAAACAGCAGCTTCGAGCTGGGGCTGTCTCGCGGCTGGAGCCTCCTGGGTCTGCTTCCCGAGGCGCAGCGCCAGGCCGTCGACAGGACCGTGTCCCGGCACGGACGGGCCAGCGTTCGGTTGGACTACGCCGCCCGCGGGCGGTCCACGCTTGCAGGCAAATTCCGGACGGTCCGCGTCCATCAAACGCACACGCTGTCGGCCTGGGTTCGCGCCGAGAAGCCGGGTGCGACGGTGACGCTCCGCTTCGAGAGCGGGTACGTCCCGAGGGGCGGGGTGCCGCATCACCACCAGACAATCAAGAAGCTGACCCCTGGCCAGTGGCTGCGGGTGGTCGCGAGCGGGGTGACCCAGCCGGGGCCGGAGAACGCCTACGCAATCAGGATCGCGGCGACAGGTCCGGACTCGGGATGCGTCTGGGTCGATGCCGTGCAGTTCGAGCAAGGTCCGTTGAGCGACTACCGGCCGAGACAGACTGTTGAGGCTGCGCTGCAGCCGGTGGACCCCGCGGGGATCAGCGGATGGGTGGAGCCGGTTCGCTACGTCATCCGCGTGGCCAACGATGGCGATTCCGACGCTCGTCTCGGCCTACGAACCGAGACGACCGACTTCTGGCAACGACCGGTCCATCAGGCCAGCGTGGGCCTGCGGGCGTTTCCCGCGGGGGTCACGACGATCGAGCGATCCTGCAAGCCCCCTGCCCGCGGCAGCCTGCGTGTGCGACTCTGGGTCGTCGGGCGGGCGGCGCCGGAAGACGAGATCACGCTCACCGTCGTGCCGCCGCAGCGCCATCCCGGTCGGCATCCGCAGTCGCGCTTCGGTCAGCACGTCCGGCTCGAGCCGTGGCAGTTGGGCGTCGCCAAGCGTCTGGGGGCCTGCTGGGTGCGGCTTCACGACGTGGAGCGGTGCCTGTCCTGGGACGGTGTCGAGCCCAAACCGGGCCGGTGGGTGTGGGCCGACGACAAGATCGGCTTCGCGCATGAAGCGGGGTTGGAGGTCTTGGGGGTCCTGGGCCGGGCGCCGGCGTGGGCGGCTGGCGACGAGCAGGGCCGTCAGCCGTCGCGCGGCGGTTGGTACTATCCGGCCGATCTGGGGGCTTGGTCCAAATACGTCGAAACGGTGACCCGCCACTACCGCGGCAGAGTCGACGTCTGGGAGATCTGGAACGAGCCGTGGCTGGCCAACTTTGGCATCGGCGATGGGACGAAGTACGCCGCGCTGGCCCGGGCAGCGTTCAGGGCCGCCAAGCGCGGGAATCCGGACTGCACGATCATCGGCATGTGCACGCACGAAGGGATGGTGCAGTTCAACCGCGCCGCCATCAAAGGCGGCGCGATGAAGCACTGTGACCTGGTCAGCTACCACACGTACACGTCCACGGGGACCGACGCCTACGGACGGGGACGACTCCTTCGCGACATGCTTGGCCTGGATCGGACGAACAAGGGTGTTTGGATGACCGAGGGATTGGGCGGCTATACCTACACCTGGCACAGTCTGCTCATTGACGCCGTGGACGATCCCTACTCGCGCCGGCCGCTGGCACCGAAGTTCACCAGCGAGCGGGCCGCTTGCACGGGTGCGGTCGCGCTGGCTGGCACGTTGGCGACCGGCGCGGAGAAGGCGTTCTGGTACTGGTCGCCATGGGAGGGGGCCGGCAGTCTCCGGCCGGACCGCTATACCTGGTTCGAGTACGACGGCCAACTCAAACCCTACGCCGCCGCCTACGCCGTCAGCGCGCACTTTCTCGACGGGACCCGCAGCGTCGCGCGACGGATGTCGCGCGATCATCTCGTGGCGTGCGTCTTCGAGCGTGACGGTCAGGCCGTCGCCGTCCTACGGTGGCAGGGCGAGGGCGGGACGAGGCTGGCCCTGCCCTCTCGACGGGCATCGAAGGACGCCCTTCTGACCGTCTTCGACATGATGGGCAACCCGCGCACGCCCGTCGACGGATCGATCGAGGTGACGAGCGATCCGATCTACGTTCAAGCAGACGGTTCCCGCGGCACCGACCTGATCTCCAGATTAGGGCTGTGAACGAGGCTCGCGAGCAGACCGGCCATGAGGGGTTCGGCCTGCGTCTGAAGGGCCGACCCCCCCCCGAACATCCGCAGCTAATGCGGCTCGAGGGCGAACTTGCTGACGGGTTCGTCGACGTCAATGGGGTACTTGCTGCTAAAACAGGCGGTGCAGTAGTGATCCGGGGCGAACCGGACGCAACTCAGCATCCCCTCCAGCGACAGGTACTGCAGTGAGTCGACCTCGAGGTACTCCCGGATGGCCTCGACGCTGCCGCCGCATTGGTTGGCGATCAGCTCATTGGGGTCGGGGAAATCGATGCCGTAGTAGCAGGGGTGCCGGATAGGCGGGCTGGCCACGCGGACGTGGATTTCTTTCGCACCGGCTTGGCGAAGGGCCCCCATCTTTCCGCGCGTGGTCGTGCCGCGGACGATCGAGTCCTCGATCACCGCCAGCCGCTTCCCGCGGACCGATTCCTTGATGACCGTGAGCTTCATCTTGACGGCCAGGTTGCGCTGGTCCTGACTGGGCATGATGAAGCTCCGGCCCGCGTAGTGGCTGGTCGTGAACCCCCGTCCCTGTGGGATGCCCGATTCGCGGGCGTATCCCATCGACGCGCAGCGGGCACAGTTGGGCACGGGGATGACCAGGTCGGCGTCGGCGGGCGCCTCGCGGGCGAGCTGCTGACCCATCGCCAGACGGGCCAGGTGCACGTTCTCGCTGAAGATCAGACTGGCCGGGTTGGCGAAGTAGACGTGCTCGAAGATGCAGTGACCGGGTTGGATCTCGCGCGGGTCCACGAAGCGCTGGCTGGTGATGCCCTTCCGATCGAGCGTCACGATTTCGCCCGGCTCGACGTCACGAACGTAGCGGGCATCGATGATGTCGAATGCGCACGTCTCGCTGGCCACGACTGGCGCGCCCTGCTCGGTCTGCCCCAGGCACAGCGGCCTGATCCCGCACGGGTCGCGGGCCGCGATGATGCGGTCCGGGAACAGGAACAGCAGGCTGAACGCCCCCTGCAGGTGTCGCAGGACGTGGCCCAGCGTATCCTGGCGTTTGATGTGGTCGGGCTTGGCCATCAGATGGACGATCACCTCGGTGTCCGAGGTGGTCTGGAAGATCGCGCCGGCCTCTTCGTAGCTGTCCCGGAGCAGCTTGGCGTTGATCAGGTTGCCGTTGTGGGCCAGCGCCATCTGCCCGCGACTGTAGACGACCAGCAGTGGCTGGATGTTGACGTTGGCCGAGCTGCCGGTGGTCGAGTAACGGACGTGGCCGATGGCGATGGGGTTGCGGACTTCCTCGAGCCGACGGCGGTCGAACACGTCGGTGACCAGCCCCATCCCTGCGTAGCGGTCGATTTCCTGGCCGTCGCTGCTGCAGATACCGGCGGATTCTTGCCCGCGATGTTGCTGGGAGTACAGCGCAAGGTACGTCTTCTCGACGGCCTCGGGGTCGCCGTAGATGCCGAACAGCCCGCAATGATGTCCGATCTCAGGCGCCACCTGGGTGAACGTCTCGCAGAGAAATCAGCCCGCGCATCCTCACGTTAGCGGTCGGCAGTAACCGCGTCAAGCAAGGCTGAGCAACGAGGCCGTGCCGGATGCGGTGCCGCCAATCATTCCCCCCCCAGGGCGGACGTCCTTCCCCTCCCCCATCATACGGGCATCGCTTCGAAGGCGGAGCGTTCGCTCGCGAGCCGCTCGCGACGCTGGTGCAACATGCAGTACAGCGTGGGCACGACCACCAGCGTCAGGACCGTCGCGAACGTCAGGCCGAAGATGACCGCGATCGCCATCGACCCCCACCACTGGGCCGACTCGCTGCCCCACTCCATCCTGAGCTTGCGGAAGTTGAAGCTGATCCCCGCTGCCATCGGGATCAGGCCGAGCACCGTGGTGACGGCCGTCAAGAGCACCGGTCGAAGCCGCGTCATGCCCGCCTGAACGCTGGCCTGTACGAGGGTTAGGCCGCGTTGCTGCAGCTGCCGTGTGTAGTCCAACAGCACGATCGCGTTGTTGACCACCACGCCGGCCAGGCTGATCACACCGACCCCGGTCATGACGACGCCGAACGGCATGTCGAAGACCAGCAGCCCCAGAAGCACGCCGATCAGAGACAGAATCACCGTCGTCATGACGATAAAAGGCACGCGCAGGCTGTTGAACTGGGTCACGAGAATGAGCGTGATCAGCATCAACGCCGCGATGAAGGCCTTGGTCAGGAACGCCTTCGAGTTGTCCTGCTCCTCGCTCTCACCCGCGTAGGTGATCGTGTAGCCGGGCGGCAGCTCCAGCGATGCCAATCGCTGGCGGACGTCGTTGAGGACGTCGTTGCCCAGTCGACCTTCGGCGTCGGCCAGCACGGTGATGACGCGCTTCTGGTCGATCCGCTCGATCGTGCCCTTTCCACCCGTGTAGACGAAATGCCCGAGCGAAGACAGCGGCACGGGCACGCCCGCCAGGTTCGGGACCTGCAACCGGCAGAGGTCGTCGATCCGGCGGCGATCGTCCCGGGGAAGACGGACGGTGATGTCGTACTCATCCTCGAATTGCCGATACGTGCTGACCTTCCTGCCCCAGAAGGCCGTCTTGAGGAACTCGCCGACCACCTGCGTGTTGACGCTCAATAGCATGGCCCGTTGGCGGTCCACGATGAACTGCAGCTCCGGCTTGGCGCGCTCGTAGTCCTCGCGGAGGTCCACCAGGCCGGGGACGTCCACGATCCGTCGCTGCACTTCGTCAGAGAGCCGCGTCAGGACGCGGAAATCCTCGCCGGCGATCTCGACGGTCACCGGCTCACCCCGAGGCGGACCGTGCCGCGACTTCTGCACGCGCACCTCCACACCGGTCAGGGCGGGCAGCTTGGACCGAATCTCCTGCAGGACGTCGGCGCTCGGCCGGGGCCGATCCTGGTAGTCGAAGAAGTCCAGGTTGACCCGGGCCCGGTGGGTTCCTCCCGTCCCCACGATGAGGCTCTTGCCGCCGGTGCCGCCGGCCCCCACGCTGGCCATGTAGTTGCGCAGGTCCGGCTTTCTTGGCGGGGGAGGGGCGAAGTAGTCGGCCAGCACGGTCTCCACCCGCTGGGTCCGTCGGTCCGACTCCGCCAGCGCCGTTCCCTGGGCCCCCTTCAGCTGGATGTAGGCCCGTTGCGGGTCGACCTCCGGGAAGAACTCGACCCCATGGCCGAACCGGGCGTACGCTGACCCCATGGCCACGAGGACCATCACCGACAGGATCAGTGTCGTGGGTCGATGCGCCAAGGCCATCTCGAGAAGCGCCCGGTAGCGGCGCATGAACCAGCTCTGCCCCGGCTCGGTCCTGGTGCCCTGTTTCACCCGGATCAAGACCGAACCCAGCGTCGGCGTGATCACCAGGGCGACGAACAGCGATGCGGTGAGCGTAACGATCAGCGTGATCGGCAGGAACTTCATGAACTTCCCGATGATGTCCGGCCAGAACATCATCGGCAGGAAGGCTGCAAGGGTCGTGGCCGTGCTGGTGATGACGGGCCAGGCCACCTCCGCCACGGCGTCCATGGCCGCCGGGACGATGGGCTTGCCCTCTTGGTGGTGGCGGTAGATGTTCTCGGTGATGACGATCGCGTTGTCCACCAGCATCCCCAACGCCAGTGTCAGGCTGAACAGCACCACGATGTTCAGCGTGATGCCCAGCGCGTGCAGCACCGAGAAGCTGATCAGCATCGACAGCGGGATCGCAAAGGCGACGATCACGCTCGTCCGCCAACCCAGGGACAGAAAGAGGACCGCGACCACCAGGATCAGCCCCGACAGGATGCTGTTCTCCAACTCGCTGACCATCCGGCGGATGTCCTTGGAGTCGTCGAGCGTGAAGTTGTACGTCACGCCGGCGGGCAGGAATCTCCTGGCCTCGGTCATCACGACCTTGGCGTGATCGACCACCTCGATGATGTTTGCCCCGGTGCGCTTCTGGATCGACAGCGTGACGCACGCTTGGCCGTTGATCCGTGACATCCCCTCACGGTCCTTGAACGTGTCACGGACGGTCGCCACGTCGTTGAGGTAGATCGGCACGCCGTCCCGAACCGTTAGGAGTAGATGGTCGACCTCATCGGGCCTGACGAACTCGCCCGGGACGCGGACCGAGAACTTGGCCTCCTCCGACTCCACGTTGCCGCTCGAGATGTTCACGTTCTCGGAGGGGATCAACTGGATCAGCTCGGCCAGGCTGATCTTGTGGGCGATCAGACGGTCCGGGTCGAACTCCAAACGGATTTCCCGCTCGAGCCCGCCGTCGACCGTTGCGTCCAGCACGCCGGGGATGCTCTCGAACACGTCCTCTAGGTCCTCGGCGATCTCCTTGAGGTGGACCAGGCTGACCGGTCCTGACAGGTTGATGACCAGTACCGGGAAGTCGGAGATGTTGATCTCGCGAATCAACGGTTCCTCGATCTCCCTGGGCAGCTCCTTGCGGGACTGGTCGACCTTGTCGCGAACCCACTGGATGGCGTCATCGATGTCGATGTCGGGCGTGAACTCGATCCGAATGAGGCTGATGCCCTCGGCGCTGGAGCTGACGATTTCGTCCACGCCCTTGAGGCCCTGCAGTTCCTTCTCGATCTTCATCGTCACCGCGGTCTCGACGTCCTCGGGGCTGACGCCCTCGTACGTGGTCGAGACGATGACGTAGGGGATGGGGACGTCTGGCTCACTCTCCCGGGGCAGGGCCATGTAGCTATAGAACCCGGCCACGATGATCACGAGGATGAGCACGAAGACCGTGGTTCGGTTCTGGATGGCAGCGTTGCTGATGATCACGCCGTCACTCCACCACGTTGATGGAGGCACCGTCGCCGACGAGCCGGTGCCCGTCGACGATGAGCCGGTCATCGGCCTTCAGGCCCGTCTTCGCCCGAACGCGGTCGCCCACGATCAAGCCGATCGTCACGTCGCGACGGCTGGCCTTGCCGTCTTGCTCGACGTAGACCTGATAGCCCTTTTCGGTGGGGATGACGGACGCCAGCGGGATCATGATGGCCTGCTCGATCACCTCGCGCAGCAACACGACGCGAGCGATCAGGCCGGCGCGGGCCCGCCGGCCCGCGTTCTGGGCGGTGATCTCCGTACGGAAGGTCCGGCATTTCTCGTCCCCGCAGGCGTCGATGTAGGTCACCTTGCCCTGCAGCTGGAAATCGTCGATGGCTTCTACCAGCACACGGACCTCCTGACCGACGTGGACGTGAACCACGTCCCGCTCGGGCAGGTTGACGACCACCTTGAGGCGGTCGATGTCGACGATCTCCGCGACGGGCATGCCCGGACTGACGTACTCGCCAGGCTCGACCAGCCGGTCGTTCAGCACCCCCGCCATCGGCGCACGGATCACCGCACGCTCCAGCTGCTCCCTTGCCTGGTCCAGAAGGGCCTCGCTGATGTCTCGGGCCGCCTTGGCGCGGATCATCTCGATGTCAGCGGCCACCCCACGCCTGTCCAGGCCCTCGTAGCGCTCGAGCTCGCTGACGTCCAGGTCGTGCTTGGCCTTGGCCTGATCGTAGGCGGCCTGGAGCAGGTCGGCGTTGAGCCACAGCAGCGGCTGGTTCGGCTCGACGTCGCTGCCCTCCTCCGGGCCGATCTTCTCCACCTGTCCGGGCACTTCGGCGGCCACCTTCACCGTGCGGTACGGCTCGAGGATCGCCGGCAGCCGGATCTCATCGCGCTGGGCGATCGGCGTGATCGGCTCGAGCTTGACGTTGACGGGGGGAACACCCGCCCGATTGCCCGCCGAGCCGGCCGGCACCGGCCACAGCATCACGCCCGCCGTCACCGCGCCACCGATGACGATCACAATGGCCGGGGCCAGGCTCACTTTCCACCGCTTCCGAGGCGCGGGCCCGTCCGGTTCCGGCCTGATCCCTGTCGGGCCCGGGCGGGGCGCGGGCGATGGGCTCGGCTCGGAGCTGGGTTCTGGATCGCTGACTAATATGGTCATGGAGTCATGTCCCCCGTTCCCACGCGCTCGGCTGTCATCTCGTCGTGCCAGTGCGAGAGCCCGTCCAGCATCAGGTTGACCGTCTCCAGGGCTCCCTCCAGCAACTCCTTGCGCTCGGAGACGCGGAGGTAGGGCGGGCTGAAGCCCTGAGAGGCCATGGCGAGCAACCAAGCCGCCCGGTCCGGCTCGACATCGCGGCGGAAAATCCGCGTCTCCTGACCCTCAGAGACCACCTGCGCGACCAGGCGCTGGCACTGCTTGTAGAATTCTGTGTTCCGGATGTTGAACATCGCCGTCGTCTCCCCCCAGACCTCCGGCGCGTGTGGGGCCTGGTGGAAGTAGTCCCATGCGTAACTCAGGCTGTCCAGGTGCATCTGCCGGATCTTCTCATCGGCGGCCAGGTCGCTCGTGGCAACGCTCGCCAGGAGGCCCAGCAGGTGCGTCCGCACCTGGTTGCCGATCTCCAGGAAGATCGCCTCCTTGCTGTCGAAGTGTAGATACAACGCCCCCTTGGAGATGCCGACCCGACGGGCAATTTCATCCATCGTTGTTTTTTTAAAACCGTATTGTAGAAATAACCGGGATGCCTCGTCCAGCACCTGCTGACGCACATCCAGGATTCCGTTGACGGCTCCGCCTGACCGATTGACCATTTTCGTCCTCCAGTCATATTCTACCACATCGGCCGTCCGGCTCAACCGGTTTGGCTGGCGTCTGGGAACGGAGAATCCGTGACACCTCGGGCGGCCCCATCAGAGACGCGACCGTCAGGGAGCGTTCACGCCAGCGGTCACGCTGGCGTGCCCGGATTGCATCCTCCGGGTGCGATAGCAGATCCACCGCGGTTGCATCGTTTCCCGTGCGGGTCAGACCGATCCAGGAAGGATCGGTCTGACCGAACGCTCCCTTACGGTCGGGTCTCTGATGGGCGTCGCGTCTCTTATCCGCCCATGCACCAAGGTCGTGAGATATCCCCGCGCCAATGCGTCATCCGCTCTCGTCGATTCCGTCACGGACCCAGGGACGACCGGACGGCGCTTGCCACTGGACACCGTCGCCGGCCTAGCGGTAGGCTACCGGCCGCCGTTCTCATCGGGGCGGAGGCGCAACGACTGAACGATGCGGCGCGCGTAGGAGCAATCGGATGATCTCGACGGTAGCGGCGTTGGCGCTTCACGGGGGTCTCATGCTAGCTGCGGGAGAATCAATCGTGCTGGACCGTCCGCCGAACGACAGTCAGAAGCCCTATCACCCGTCCGATGCGTCCGAGCCCACCGTCAATCCGCCTGCCTTCGTTTGGGTCCCCGTCAGAGGCGCGTCCAAGTACGTCGTCCAGATCGCCCAGAACCAACGGTTCTCGGGCAACTCGGCGCGAACCTTCAAAGAGGTGCCCTGGAGCGTGCTGGTCCTCGACGAGCCGCTCAAGCCCGGCCGGTGGTGGTGGCGGTACGGCGTGCGGAAGAAGACGGGCAAGACCGTCTGGAGCAAGACGAGGCGTTTCGAGGTGTCGGAATCGGCCCAGGTGTTTCCCGCGCCGGACGTCCAGCAGCTGATCGGCAAGATCTCCCGAGACCGGCCCCGCCTGTTCGTCGTACGCGCGGAACTCGATCGATATCGCAAGCAGGCGAAGACCGAGCTGAAGACCACCATCAGGCGACTTCGTAGTGTGTGCGACACGTGCATCGGCGAGGACCTCGTACCCGAGCCGGAATACGTCAAGGGCAAAGGCACGTGGCGGGGCAGACACTATCGCGACATCTTTCGCCGCACCCGCCCGCCGATGGACCGAATGGAGAACTGCGGCCTGCTGTACGTGTTGACGGGCGAGAAGAAGTACGGCCAGGAGGCCCGGCGACGGATCCTGCACTTCTTCAGTTGGGACCCCAAGGGCAGCACCAGCTACCGCAGCAACGACGAGCCGGCCATGTGGGTGATGATGCGCGGCACACGGGCCTACGACTGGACCTACGACCTGTTCACCCCCGACGAACGCAAGAAGGTCGAAGCGTGCATGCGGATACGCGCCAAGCAGTTCTACAGACACCTCCGCAGCCGCAAGTTCGAGAGCAACCCCCACGCCAGCCACTCGAATCGCACGCTGGGGTTCCTGGGCGAGGTCGCACTATCGTTCGCGCACGAATGGCCCGAGGCCGCTGAGTGGCTGCGATACGTCACGCAGGTCTACTGGGGCATCTTCCCCGCCTGGGGCGCCGACGACGGCGGCTGGCAAGAGGGCCCCGGGTACTGGAACGCCTACATGAGCTTCGCGCTCTACTTCGTGGTCGCCCTCCGACAGGTCACGGGGCACAACCTGACGGACAAACCGTTCTTTCGAAACACGCCGTACTACGCGATCTACACCAACCCCCCCTACGCCGGACACAGCCCGTTCGGCGACGGCCAGAACGGCCGACCCGGACGCAGCCGCGGAAACCTGCTGTACTGGTTCAGCACGCTGACGCGCGACCCGTACGCCCGCTGGTACGCCAACGCGCAGAAGAGCGGCCCGGGCAACAACGTCCTGGCGGTCGTGCTGCGTGACCCGACGCTGAAGGCCAAGCCGCCAAGCGACCTACCCCAGGCCAAGGTGTTCCCCGGCGTAGGTCTGGTGGCGATGCACAGCAAACTGGGCGAGGCGAGCAACGACGCCTACCTCGTCATGCGATCCAGCCCGTATGGGGGGATCAGTCACGGACACGCGAACCAGAACGCGTTTGTGGTCGAGGCGTTCGGCCAGCCACTGGCGATCGCGTCGGGATACTACCCATGGTACGGCTCGCCGCACCACTCGGGTTGGACCCGTCAGACCAAGGCGGCCTGCTCGATCACCATCGACGGCGGCATCGGGCAGGTGGCCCGGCATCGATCTGCAAACGGGTGCATCACGCATTTCGCAACGGGGACCGCATTCGACCTGGCCGTCGGCGACGCTACGCCCGCCTACAAGGGCAAGCTGAAGCGGTTCCTGCGCAAGATCGTCCACGTCCGACCCGGCGTGTTCGTCGTGTTCGACGACGTCGTCGCGCCCAAGCCGGTCACGTTCGAGTGGTGGCTGCACAGTATGACCGAGATGAAGGTGAACGGCCCGGCCCGCCGGGTGCTTGTCCGAAAGGGCGATGCGCGGATGGACGTTCGGATGCTGGCCCCCGACAAGATCTGCTTCGCACAGACCGACCAGGCGTTGCCCCCGCCGGAGTCGGGCCGCACATGGCCGAAGCAATGGCACCTGACGGCGTCGACCGTCGACAAGGCCCCGGCCACCCAGTTCCTGACGGTCCTGTGGCCGTGGAAGGACCAGGCGCCTCCCGACAACGCCGTCCGGAAGCTGGACCATCCCAGCCTGTTGGCCTGCGAGATCGCCCTGGCAGGTCAACGGCACGTCGTCGCCTTCAAGACCGCGGATCAATCAGGAGACCACGTCACGTTGGGCAACATCAAGACGGATGCCGCCGCCTTCGCCGTCCGATTCGACCCAACGGGCAAGGCAACGGACTACACGATCAACGACGCCCGCGCGTTGTGGGTTGACGGCAAGAAACTGTTTGCCTCGCCCAAGCGTTGCACGCAATAAAAGAGGTCGGAGCGGCGCGAAGGACTCCCGGTCTGTAGAGGATGTGCGCCCCTCTGTTCTGCGAAAATTGACGGTACCTCCCCTTCAACGTATGATTCCTTTCATTCACGACACCTCCCCCGTCTATGCCAGCACGTAGGAGAGGCCAGATGGCGTGCAGACACGCAGTTGTGATCGTTGGCGTCAACATGGGACTTCTGTTCTCGCCGGTCATGGGTGAACAGAAGGCCGACACGGACGGAAGGATGCGAATCGCCGTTCTGGAGTTCGACATCGCTGAAGGGATTCGCATCGACAAGGTGGTGTTCGCCGACGCCTTGGCCGGAACGCTTCAGAAGCATGGGAACTTCCATTGCATCGAGCGGCGCCGAATCCTCGACGTCTTGAAAGAACAGGAATTCCAGATCGCGATGCTCTCCGAGGCGAAGCACGCGGCCAGGTTGGGTAAGGTCCTGGACGTCCGCGGTCTGGTCTGTGGCAGCGTCGGGCGCGTGGGCAGGGAGTACGTCGCCACCTGTCGCCTCGTCGACGTCCACGGCGGAAAGGTGATGACCTCCTCGGCAGCCAGGTGTCGCATCGGGGAGCCGTTCAGTTCCCTCGCCACACAGGTAGCCGCTGAGGTCCTCGCCGCGTTTCCGCCCGAAGGGTTCATCATCAAGATGCAAGAGGCCGCGGACAAGTCGGCGGAGGCGATCATTGATCTGGGGAAGCGCCACGGCGTCGACATGCACACGAAGCTCGACGTGCTGGAGGAGCACATCATCGAGCACCCGCGTTCGAAGGAGAAGATGCGTGTTCTTCGAAAGATGGGCGTGCTCCGGCCTCTGGAGGTCGACCATGATTTCACCACGGCGAAGGTTCCCAAGGAGCTCGCCGGAAAGGTGAAGCCCGGCATGCGCGTGCGGGCGACGACGCCGATCCAACAGATCAAGCGAGCGGCCATGCTCGGCGAGACCTTCGAGCTGATGCTCTGGATGGGCTCCGATTTGAGAACTAGCAAGTGGGCGGTCTCGCTGAATCAGAAGATCGAAGCCGATCTCGTGAGGGCCTTCTACGGGAGCGTCTTTCGGGTCATCGATCGGGAAGAGGTCGAGGCCCGTCTCGCCCGATCCCGCGCCGCAAGGGGAAGGGGGCGTGGACGTGTTTCAGGCCGCCCCATTCGGTATCGCACTCGCAAAGAATGGGGGAACCGCACAGAGCCCCTCCCAGTCGATCTGGTCCTTGACGTGTACGTCAGCCAATCCCCATATGCGCACTCTACCAAGAGTGATCTGTCAGCCAAGCTAACGCTCGTCGAGACAGGGCACATACTGACTGCGCACGCCAAGACCGTGGACGAGAAACAGTTGTCCCCCGAGACACCTGGCGAGATCGCCAAGGACATCCGGCAGATGCTGATTGACTGGTACGGCAAATATCAAGCGGCCAAGAAGGGCTTGGGGGCAAAGGGCCCGGAGGCGGAGCGTTTCTAGGCGCTAGTCAACGCCTGGTCAGTCGCCCGTCGCTGGGACCTTGGGGCTTCTCGCGTCTTCTTGAGCGGAAAAACGGGACAGGTTCGTTTTTCGGGCGCGACAGAAGCACAGAAAACGAACCTGTCCCGCTTTTTGTCGACTACTCAAACTCGACGGCGGGTCCGGGTTTCACGCGGAAGATCGCCTGCCGGATGCTCGAGCCGTGGCCCTTGGCGAACTCTCTGTAGTACAAGCAGAGGATCCGGCCGTCGTCCAACGCGACCATGCTCGGGTAGGCCCCGGGGCCAGTGTCGATGCTGATCGGTTTGCCCCACGTCTGTCCGTTGTCGGTCGAGAGCGTCACGCTGGTCCCACGATGGCGACTGGCGCAGAGGAGCAACCCGTCGCGGGTCTGTAGCAGGTAGGGACAATCCGCCCGATGCGGGAATCTCACCGGCTTGCTCCACGTTCGCCCTCCGTCGTCAGAGAACGATTGGCTCGCCCGGCGTCTCATGACGCAAAGCAGTCGACGGTTCTTCAGCTGGATGATACTGGGCTCCTGTAGCTGGACCTCCGGATCGGGGTCGATGAAGACCGGATCGCCCCAGGTCTTCCCGTCATCCGTGGAGCGGAGAATCACCGAACGGTCTCGCAGGCCCGGCTTGTCCTCGTACTTCCGCGATTTCGTGTCCCGCCCGTAGATCGGCATCAGCAGCGTCCCGTCCTCGAGCTCCACGACGGGGCTGCTCGTTGCGGTGACGGTGCGGAACGGGGAATTGACTGCCTTCGGCGCATCCCATGTCCGGCCCCCGTCAACGCTGCGGACCACCCGGACGATAAACGAGATGGGCACCTCGCTGCGACCGTAATACGTCATGAACGTGCAGATCACGGTTCCCTTGCGGGTCTGCATCAGGCTGGGATCGCGATCGTCGCCGTCCAGGTCGATCAACGTTCGAGGCTTGGACCAGGTGGCCCCGTCATCCTTGGAGCGCATCATGCAGATCCGACCGCCCTTCGGCGAGCTATCCCGCGGCAAGGACGCATGACCGTAGCCTGCATAGAAGCACGCAATCAGGTCTCCGCCGGCCAACTTGCAGACGTCGGGGAAGGCTTCGTACTTGCCCGATTCGTTCCGCGTCACCTGCCTGTTCTCGGCTCTGCAGGTGGCCATCGCCGTGAGCAGCACGACCGCGGAAACAGCGCCGCGCACCTGTATCTTCATGCGAAACCCTCACTCGCACAGGAAAGGGGACGGGAGTCTCTTGTAGCCCCAAGAAAGGCACGCACAGAAAGACCCCTGACACGAATGGCACCGCCGTCGCCAGTCCTTTCCATGCAGTGCGTCTGCGTTCTTTCTAGTTCCGCTCGCAGTTGACCGCGTGAAGGCTCTTTGATTCTCCGGCGTGTCGGGCATGGTGAAGGTGAAGCCGTCAACGAGCTTGGCGTGAAGGCCTTTCCACGACCCGCGTGGATCGGCATCGCACTCTAGTTGCCGGGCCGACGCGACCACGAGACACGGCTTGACGACAACATCAAACTCCCTCTTGTGACCCGTGCGAGGAGTGGCTACGGTACCCATGACAAAGCCCTTCCTGGCTTCATCGCCGAACCAAGCCAAGGAAGGCCAAGGGCATCATCGCATCCGGTCATGCCGGATGCAAGACGCCAACGCACGACAGAGGTTGCCAGAACCAGCGTCGGCCGTCGTTGTTAACTTCGCGCCCACGGGGCGAAAGACTCACGGCGGTGCCCTTCGTTCCTGACACCTTTTCGCAAGGAGGACTTGCGATGGAGGATTCGACCACACGACGTTCATTCGTACAGGCGATCGGTCTTGGCGCCGCTGCGCTGGGAATGGAGCAATCGGCCCAGGCCGAGGAGAAACCCATCCAGGGCTTCGAGAAGGCGGTGACCGGTCCGGACGCCTCGAAGGGCTGGAAGCCCGTCTCCAACCGCAAGATTCGCGTGGGCATCGTCGGATACGGCGTCTGCCGGTTCGGAGCGGCCTTCAGCTTTCAGGACCACCCGAACGTGCAGGTGGCGGCGGTCAGCGATCTGTTTCCCGATCGGTGTGCAGCGCTGGCCAAGGCCTGCCGGTGCGACAAGACGTACCCCTCCCTCGAGGAACTCATCAAGGACGACGCGATCGAGGCGGTGTTCGTGGCGACCGACGCCCCGAGCCATGCGCGGCACTGCATCGAGGTCCTCAAGCACGGCAAGCACGTCGCCTCGGCCGTGCCGGCCGTCTTCGGCTCGCTCGAGGACGCTGACAAGCTCCTCGAGGCCGTCAAGCGCGCCGGCCGGAAGTACATGATGTTCGAGACGTCCTGCTTTCACGCGGATCTTCACGCGATGCGGCAGATCTATAACGCGGGGGGCTTCGGCAAGCTCGTGTACGCCGAAGGAGAGTACTATCACTACACCGCGCAGCCGATTGCGTCATACAAGGACTGGCGCGTCGGCACGCCTCCGCAATGGTACCCGACGCATTCGAACGCCTACTACATGGGCGTGACGGGGGGCAGCTTCACCGAAGTGAGTTGCATGGCCATGCCCAGTCGGACCCAGTGGCTGCAGGCGCCGCACAATCGCTACAAGAACCCGTTCGGCACCGAGATCGCCCTGTTTCGAACCAGCGAAGGCGGCATGGCGCGGATGGCCGTCAGCTGGGATACGCCCGGACGCAGCGGGGAGATGGGCCGGATTCGCGGGCAGAAGGGGACCTTCTACGGCAAGTACGAGGGGCTCGAGAAGCGCCTTTTGCCCACGAAGCGTCCGCCGCTCCCTCCCCGAGTACAAGCCGGCGGACACGGCGGCTCACACGGTTACCTGATGAACGAGTTCGTTACGGCGATCCTCGAGGACCGCAAACCCCTCGTGGACATCATCCAGGCATTGGACATGACCGTCAGCGGCATCGTGGCCCACCAGTCCGCCCTGAAAGACGGCGAACTGATGAGGATACCGCAGTATAGACTGTAAAAAAAGGGGACATTCTACTTTTCTGCGCCCCCGCCTGGGTTCCGCCCCTGCGTCACAGACTGCGTCTCCCACTCGCAGCATCGCGGGAGGACGAGAATGAGGATAGGAATGGCACCGACGGCCCGGTCCATGCTGCTTGCCCCCGTGGCGTCATTGCCGTACGGGACGCTCCTCTCAGCGGAGGAGCAAGCAGGCCCTGCAAGGGGAGTGCTTTCCGCGGCAGCCGCCCCCGTCGCGCCGCAACCCGTTCTCGACCTGCGTTTGACCGAGACTCCGAAGCCGGCCTATGGCCAACCCCTTCCCGCCAAGATCCAGGGCCGCGTGGTCCTCGACGACAAAGGGGACGGACAGGTGGATCCGACCGAGAAAGGCGTCCCGAACGTGTCTGTGAGCGACGGCTACACAGTCGCCAGAACGGGCCCTGATGGCACCTACTGTCTCACGCCATCGAAGTTCGCCGTCTTCGTCAGCATCACGCGCCCCACGGGATATGACGTGGCGGGTGCGTGGTACAAGCCCGTGGGCGCTCGAATCGATTTCGCGCTCAAGCCGGCGGCCCGTGACGAGAACGAATACATCTTCGTGCATGTCACCGACGCGCACATCTCCTCCAACCGCCGATCGATCGAGGGGCTGAGTCGTTTCGTGCGGGAAGTGAACGCTTTGACCCCGAGGCCACGTTTCGTTGTGAACAGCGGCGATCTCGTGAACCTGGACAAAGCGCTCAGCACCCCACCTCGCACGGGACACGCTTGGTTTCGCAACTACGTAGGCATCATGAACCATCTGGCCATGCCTTACTACAACGTGGCCGGCGACCACACCGACTCCTCCTATCGCCTCAAGGAGTTCCCGCGTGGGGACATCCGTTGCGGCAAGCCGATGTACTGGGAGTATCTCGGCCCGCACTTCTTCTCGTTTGAGTACGGCAGGATTCACTTCGTGTCTGCGGATTACGCGTATCATCTCGGCAGACGTCAGATCCGCGGCAGAGAGTACCCCACACTCCAGGTCCAGCCAATGCACGTGGAATGGCTGAAGCAGGACATGGCCAATCGCACAACGGGTTCCTTTGTTGTCACCACGTCGGAGCATGACTTGACCAAACACTGTCCCGGCTTTTCCGAGATGGCCAGGCAGTATGACGTGAGACTTCAGCTGACTGGCGACGATCACATCGTTGCTCACAGGGCGCGGTTTGTCCCGTACCGCACGGGCGGCGCATTGTCCGGCACGTGGTGGGATGGGCCGTGTGCCGACCTCTCTCCGCAGGGCTATCTGATCTACCAGGTGCACGGCACGGAGATGACATGCTTCTACAAAGGCCTGGGGCAGCGCGTGGCCTTTGTCTCGCCCGCCCATGGGGTGAAGGTGAAAGGCCTGCTCACGTTGCGGGCGCATCTCGTTCAGCCCAGAGACGGCGAAGTCTTGCTCTTCTCGGTCAACGGTGGCGACTGGAAGCCGATGAAGGAAGTCCACCGCCCGTTCTGCCGGACGCTCTACGAGGCAACCTGGGATTCCGCGGTCTGCCCCGACGGACTGGTCGAGGTCAAGGCCAAGAGCTCTGCTGACGGGGAGACGCAGCACCGGGTCCTTGTTGTGCACAATGGAACGGCCGTCACGAAATTCCAGACGGATGCATCGCTTACCTTCCTCGTGGGCCGCGTCATCGCGGCGGGAAAGGCGCCCCGCGGCAATGTGGACGTTCTGGTCAACGGCGAATCGGTCGGCATGATCCATCCCCAACGAAAGAGGGAATACGCTTTCGCCATCCCAGCCTGCGTCCTCCGCACGGTCAACACCCTCGAGTTCCGCTTCGCCGAATCCCACGATGGCATGACCATCACGCACCCGCTCCTGACGCATTCAGGAAGGACCTTCGAGGATCCGTATGCGGCGGCGACGCGGGCGGTACGACGGGGTCACTGGCCTGAGGACATCGTGAATCGGGCCGGTTTCATCGTGGGCGAAGGCATTGATGAAGGAGCATTTGCCCTCAAACGAAGCGCCTTCCATTTCGTTTTGCCTCCCGAGGCAGGAAGCTAGAGAATGGGCCCGGTGTGTTCCCTCCCCATTGCCTTCGGCCGCTGACCGTGGTGCGTGCGCCACGTCTAGTTTGCGACCAGGAGTATGATGGTGTAGACCAAGGCCCCTGTCCCAAGGACGATCCCGAGGCAGGCCATGACGGCCCATGGCCACTTGACCCCGCCTTGAGCGGCGACGCGCCGGTTGTGCTTCAGGGCGATGACGCCAAGGACCACCGCCAAAACGTTCGGGACGGTGGCGAGAGGCCCGACGCACAGCCACATCGGAAACCCCAGAACGAGCGATGCGATCGCGTACCCGTTTCTCGCCGGCGCCTGCTTGTTTGCCCGGAAGGACAGATTGCAGTTCGGGCACAAGAGTGCGTCGCTGGGGGCGTCGTGTCCACATCGACGGCAGCGGATGGTTCGCGTGCCTGCTTCATCTCGGGTGACGTCGCGCCCGCGGATCTGATTTTCAGTGTGTGCACGTGGCCGGGATCGCTCCCCAGCCCCGGCCGCGAACACCAATGCGAAGAGGATCGACAGGAGCACGCCAAGGCCGACCATCGCGAAAGCGGCGAATATGAGCACCATCCCGACGCCAAGCTCGCCGAAGCCCCCAACGCCGGGCGGGGCGGTGTCGACGATGAGAAGGAAGCCGACGGCGTACAGCACCGTCCAGAGAATGCAGAGCGAAGCCCCGTGCTTCCTCCTCGAACAGATGACCACAAGGGCAAGAACAAAGACGATGTCCAACGCGACGACGTAGGCGAAGTGCCTCTGAAGCGCGGGGGGAATTGGCCCAGCGCCGACTACGGGCACACCAAGGGCTGAAAGCAGAAGGGGAACGGGGAGCATTCTACGCTTCCACTGCGAAACGGGCAGAGCCATCCGAGCCAATACGCCCACGTTGGGATTCTCGTGAATCCGTCACCTGAACGCCAGTGGCCGATGCGGCTCGAACGAGCTTGACCAGCCCTTCCCCCAACCGCGCGTGTTGGCGGACGGCACACTTCTGATACAATGAGGAAGCGAGCGGAGTCGTCACGACTGCCTGATCCCACCACGAGCATCACCCATGAAACCTGATCGCCACAGAAATGAAACGCGCCACACAACCGCGAGCCCCTCGCGACGAAGGGGGGAGCTGGGCGGGGTCATCCATACCTATCAGAAGTTCGACCCGAAGGAATTCCCCAGCCCGACCGCGCCGCCGCCGGATGTGGTGTCGCACGCGTTCGAGCACATGATGTTCTACGGAAGCCTGCGTCACCTGACCGAAGAGGAGCTGGCCCGGGCGGTGCGGATCGATCCGAGCCAGATCGCCGGGCTCGGTCCCAGCCTCGACGCGCTGCGGGCCATGCTGCTCGAGCGAAAGCGCAAGATCCTGGCCACCTACGAGACCGATACGGTCCAGGACGCGGCGCGGCGGCAGTTCCGCGACATGTCCGGCCAGGTCCGCCCGCCGCGGAAGCGCGCTCGCGACTACCACCACGCCGTGCGATACGAGCAGCTCCGCGACCTCGAGCGGCTATGGTACCACTTGAGAAACCAGCGAGATCCGTTCGCACGACAACTGGTCCAGCTGATGGAGGCGCTGGGTGAGAAGTACCAGGTAGACGAGCTGGCGGCCAAGTACACCTTCACCGGCCGGACGCCGCTGTCCATCCCGGAGGCGCTCGCCGTCAAGGAGGAGCTGGAGGCCATCGACCGGCTGCTCGAGCAGATCGAGGAGGCGGCTGAAAACGGCCAGATCGGCGTGATCGACCTGGACGCCCTCTCCGAGTTCGCCGAGCCGGGCGACATCGACCAGCTCAGCGCCCTGCAGCAGTACATCGAAGACTACGTCCGCGAATTGGCCGAGCGGCAGGGCCTCGAGAAGACCGACGGCGAGTATCACCTGACCCCCGAGGCGTTCCGGCTGTTCCAGTCGCGGCTGCTCGACGAGATCTTCAGCGATCTGCAGGCCGCGCGGTCCGGCCGGCATCAGGGCCCCATCGTCGGCGAGGGCGCGATCGAGATGCAGCGGACCAAACCCTACGAGTTCGGCGACTCGCTGACGCACATGGACATCCCGGGCTCGATGATCAATGCGATGGTCCGCACCGGGGCCGGGATCCCCGTTCGCATCAAGCCCGACGACATCGAGATCCACCAGACGCGGAACACCCCGAAGTGCGCGACGGCCGTCCTGCTCGACATGAGCGGCTCGATGCGCCACGAGGGCCAGTACATCAACGCCAAGCGGATGGGCCTGGCGCTCCACGGACTGATCCGCACCGAGTACCCGGGCGACTTCCTGCAGTTCGTCGAGATCTATAGCTTCGCCAAGCCGCGACACATCTCGGAAATCCCCGAGCTGATGCCCAAGCCGGTCATGCTCTACGACCCCGTGGTCCGCCTCAAGGCCGACATGAGCCGCACCGACCTCAGCGAGTATCAGATCCCGCCGCACTTCACCAACATCCAGCGGGGCCTGCAGCTGGCGCGCCAGTTCCTGACCGTGCAGGACACGCCCAACCGCCAGGTGATCCTGATCACCGACGGCCTGCCGACCGCCCACTTCGAGGGCAAGTACCTGTATCTGCTGTATCCGCCCGACCCGCTGACCGAGTCGGCGACGATGCGCGAGGCCCAGCTATGCGCCCAGCAGGGCATCACCATCAACATCTTCCTGCTGCCCAACTGGGGCCAGACCCGCGAGGACGTCAACTTCGCCTACCGCATGGCCGAGACGACGGCGGGCCGCGTCTTCTTCACCGGCGGCCACGACCTCGACCGCTACGTCGTCTGGGACTACGTCAAGCGACGACGATTCATCATCAGCTAACGAGGCACGGGGACACCATCCGTACCGCGACCGTGAGGGAGCGTCCCCTTGATCACACATCGCAGAGAGGATACAAGCGATGCATGCCCGAGCCGATACCGAGCGTGGCTCGCCTGAGCCCTATCCTCCCCAGCCGACGACCATGCCGATTCTGGGTGATCCTTGGGATCCTCCTTGTCATCCGCGGTGCCTGGCCCCATTCGTCCGGTGCCGAGACCGACGAAGAACCCGATCGGCCCGCACGCACGATACGCTTCCCGGCGGACCGGTCGGTGGGCAAGCTCCTCGTCCCGCGGATCGAGGACTCGGTCTGGGATTCCGAGCATCATCAGCCCGTCTACTGGGGGAACTGGGGATGGGAGTATATCGGCGAAGCGAAAGGCAAGGTAGCCGTCCCCGCAGACGCCAAGGTGAAGCTCACGCTCGGCGCGGCCGAGATGAGCGATCTGTCCTGGATAGCTGATCTCGGAGCCGACGATCTCTACGCATTATCCTCTGCTTGGACGGGGCGCATCGCGGGCACGGAGTTCGGCGACGCCGAACTGGAGCAACTCCGTCCCCTGACCGGACTGAGGGAACTGCTGCTGCCGAATTCTCGGATTTCCGACAAGGGGCTGCGCGCCATCGCGGACCTGAGCTCCCTTAGACTCCTCTTGCTGCGTTCGGCGCGTGTCGGCAACGCTGGGGTGGCGCACGTCGCCAAGCTCGAATCGCTGGAGACGCTGGCGCTGCACGCCGATCGGGTGAGCGACAAGGGACTCGCCCACCTCACCGAGCTCAAATCACTCAAGTACCTGTCCTTGATGATCGCCAAGATTCGTGGCCCCGGGATGGCGCATCTCGCACGTCTCCCGTCGCTGCGATACCTCTGGGCCGGCAAGCCGTTCGGCGATGCCCATCTGGCCCACCTCAAGAAATCCAAATCCCTGACAAGCCTGCGGATTCAGGGAGCCCAGATCACCGACGCAGGGCTGGTGCACGTATCGAGCATGACGCAACTGGAATACCTCGATCTCTGGCATACGCCGGTCACGGACGCCGGGCTCGTCCACCTTGTGCCCCTGCGCAACCTGAAGCGGCTGAACATCCGCGTGCCGTGTCCGGACCCGCACAATCCTCCCTTCACGGCCAAGGGGATGGCTCAACTGGCCGAGATGCGATCCCTCGAGCGCCTGGACCTGCCCAACTTCGCGATGACCGACGAATGCCTGGCGCACGTGTGCAAGCTCGAGAACCTGGAGTACCTGTGGATTGGCTGTAGCACGGGCAGCCCCATCACGGACGCCGGCCTCAAGCACCTGGCCAAGCTGGGTCGTCTGGAGCGACTCTCCATCGGCGGGACTGGGATTACGGACGAAGGGATGTCCGACATCGCCGGGCTGACGAACTTGAAAGGACTCCTCCTGTCCGGTGCGCCCGGGGTGACCAACGACGGGTTGGCCAAGCTCGGCGCGCTGAAGTCCTTGCAGACGCTTTCCCTGCCATCGAGAAGCGAGGTGACGCTCTCAGGGCTGAATCACCTCAACGCACTGTCCGATCTGAGGTACCTCAAAGCCAGCAGCATCGAGCCGCCGGGATACGGCGAGGGCACTTTGGATCTCTCGGGGCTGACCCGGCTCGAGCAACTCTCGCTTCCGCCCGTGCGGGATCAGGACTTGGCGTGCCTGGCGGGGCTCGAGGGCCTCAAGTGGTTGCAGATGGGCGGCTCGCTGAACGCGATCAGCGATACGGGCATGGGTTACCTGCGGGGCCTGAGATCGCTGGAGCGTCTGTCGATCGGTGGCAACAGGATCACCGACAAGGGACTGGCTTGCCTAGCGGGCCTCAAGAATCTCAACTTCGTACAGATCAAAGGCAACTTCAGCGATCGTGGCTTGCGTCACCTCGAGGGGCTCGGGGGGTTGGGGTTCGTGAGGATTGATTCCGGCACCTGGGTGAGCTCGGCGGCCGTCAAGCGTCTTCGTGAGCGCCTGCCCAGCCTGACGACCTTCAACGTGGACCGGCAGCGCGGGTCGCGGAATCGGACGCCGAAATCGGGTCGTGTAGGCCGGCCCGCCCCAACGCTCAAGACCACGACGCTCGACGGCAAGCCAATCCGGCTACAGGACTATCGCGGAAAGGTGGTGGTGCTGCACTTCTGGGCCACTTCGAGCGGGCCCTGTCTCATCACCATGCCGACCATCAAGCGGTCCTATGAGCGGCTGAGTAGACACGACGACTTCGTGATGATCAGCCTGAGCCTGGATGACCAGAAGCGGCTGCTCCGACTTCGCGAGCGGGCCGCTCGCCACGATTTGAGCTGGCCTCAGGTGCACCTGGGGCCGGACTCCAAGATCGCGGCACGGTATGGCGTAGCCCAAGTCCCCCGTTACGTCGTCATCGGGCGAGACGGCAAGATCCTGTACAACGACAATCGTCTCGGGCCTGAGCTCGAATCGGTCCTCCGGCAACGCCTCGAAGGCAAGGAGGATCGTTCGAGGACGTCCAGCGGCAACGATTCGTCAGGCCGACCGCGGCCTTGACGGCCTCTCATGTCTGGGCCTGAGATCTGCCCAACTCGTCGAGTCCCGTCAGAAGGGCCACCAGATAGGCCAGCGCGGCGGCGGTGAGCGAGACGGTGAAGCCCAGTTCCATGCTCATCAAGACGCAGGCGAAGGCGCCGAGCGTGGTCGCGACCGCATTGACCCCCCAGGCCCAGGGCACGATCGGCTGACCCAGGCGCTGCGCGACGCGCAGGCCCGTCGGGAAGGGCATCCCCATCAGCAGCGCCAACGGCGCCAGCGCCAGGACCGTGACCAGGCAGCGCATCCCATGCGACAGGAACATGAGGCGTGGCACGGCGTAGTTGACGAACATCGTCTCTGCAACAATGGCCCCGACCAACGCCAGCAGGATCACCGTCAGCGCCCGCGGGAACAGTTGACCGATCCGCCGCGCCAGAAGCGCGCCCAAACCCGAGAACGCCAGAATGGCGAACAGCGTAACGGCCATGGCGTACACCGGGCCACCGACGAACACGGTGTACTTCTGAAGCAGCGCGATCTCCACGGTGATGAATCCCGACCCCAACGCGCCGAAGTAGACCAGCAGGCGGCCCTTGTTGGGGATGTGGCGCAGGCGGTCGCCGGCGATCAGGAGGGGAACGAGGATCAGCCCGGCGGAGAGCAACCCAATCTGCACGAGGCCGGCCACCAGCAGGAGCAGGCCAACCGAGACGCCTGAGGAATCGTTCTGCGTCGCTGGGGTGTCAAACGGTTGGTGGGACGGCGAACGCCAACGGTGGTAGTGGAAGAAGAACGGACTGTCGTCGGTCGTGGGTCGGATGTCGTCGGGGTACTGGGCGATCATCGCTTGCCGCTCGGCGGGGGTCGCACGGATCATAAGGTCGAGAAGTCCGTCCTGCCCCCGGTACGGGTCGTAGAGCATGCTATGGTTCGACCGCCTGACCCATTCTCTGCATGCGGTCGCCTCACTCTCCGTGAAGGAACGCTTGCCCAGCAACGTGCCCGCCCAGCGTGACAGGCCGGCGCCCCGCTCACCGATGACCATGAAGTGACGTTCGACTTCGGTGATCCCCAGTTGATGGAGGGCCTCTATCTCGGTCGCGACCAGGCGAAGCGTCTGGCGGTAGGGATTGTACGGGCGCGAGATGGACAGGATGCCGTCTTCGCTGAGGTGGGACCAGAAGTCATGCATCGCCTCGATGGTGTACAGGTAGTTCTCAGACAGGGCGTAGGCCCCGGTTAACGACGCGGTGAGCGTATCGGTCCCTGTCAGCTGGATCAGGCCGAACTGCTCGTCCAGGGTCGTCAGATAGTGCCTGCCCTCAGCGGCGATGAGCTCCACGTTCGGACGCTCGAAGATCCGTCCCACGTAGTCGGCGTATCGGTCCTTCACCACGTCCACCACTACGGGATTGATCTCCACACCTGTGATGTGTCCCGCGCCGCAGTACAGGGCGGCTACGACGTCCATCCCGCCTCCCACGCCGATCACCAGGACGCGCGCGGGCTTGGGTCTGGCCGCGTAGGCTGCAGCGCGAAGCTGCCTACCCGCGTAGTGAAGCTTGCTGACGTCACCGTCTTTCACGCGTGGCAGATGCGTCCCCGCCGCCCCGTCCTGGGTAACACTGAGGCGGGGACCGAGGTCGCCCCCGGGGGCCGCGTCGTCTCGACGCGAGGCCGGTTCGCCCGGGGCCCGCCGGCCATAGCCCAGGTCCACGACGTCGACGCGAGCCATCGCATGCCAGCGGGTGTAATGGGGCTTCATCGCCACTTCTCGGTCGACCTTGGCCGGCGGGAAATAGACGGGGAACACGGTCCCTCGTGTAGCCAGTCCGGCCAGCAGCAGCGCAAGCGCCAGGCCGGCCAGAGATCCGACCCGCAGGCGGCGCGTCCGGTCCCCTCGGGCGTGCAAGAGGGCGACGATCCCGCCGCCGGCGGCAACCGCGTAGATGGTCGATTCGACCCCCAAGTAGTTGATGCCCGGGATCGACAGGAGCGCTCCTGTCCCCGCGCCCAGAAGATCCGCGAAGTAGAGCCGATTGATGGCATCTCCCGCGCGCGACATCAGGTATCCGACACACACGCCGGCGAAGAAGAACGGCACCCCCACGATGACATTGAGAAGCAGCAGGCTGAAGGCGTTGCTGTAGTCGCCGTACAAGTAGATGTCGGTCGGGTAGAACCGTATCTTGGTCGCTACGGCGAAGCACAGCATCGTCGTTAGACAGAAGGCTAGCCCGTACCGACCGACCAGACGTCCCTGATAGTGCTCGCCCGCGAATCGCCGCGACGCGGTCAAGAAACTGCTGGCCGCTCCGAATCCCAGCATGGCCAGACTGATGATGGCGTAGGCGCAGTGGTGCCAGGTCATCACGGAGAACACGCGCGTCAGTGTGACCTCCAGGACCAATACGCCACTGGCCAACAGGTAGAGGGCCACCCAAGCGCGACGAGCATCAGATGCGGTCATCGGAGCGTTGCCTCGGATTCCAGGCCAGATCGGCTCATCATCGTCCCGGCACATCATAGCGGCACGTGTCGACGGTTGACACGGTTCAGTCTTGGCCGGGAACGGTGCCTCATCCGCCCGTCGGGAGCGGCCCGATCTCGGCGATGCGGAGCTTGGCGAACGTAGCCGCGCCAGCATCGACCAGCAGGCCGATCCGGCCGGTGGGCGGCGACTCGGTCAGGGTCGTGCCGAGGATCCAGCGATCGTCGACGTAGACCTCGACGCGGTGAGCGCGGACCAGGATTCGCAGATGCTGGCCCTCGCCGGTGATGGCGAGTCCATGGTAGTCGTCGACGGTGTTGGTGGCGACGGTCTTGCCGGCTGTGGTGACGTTCGCCACCGCGGCGACCTTGCCTTTCTGGCTCAGTATCAGGCCCGCGCCCTTCTTGCCGTCCCATCGCCAGACCAGGCCGACGGATCGGGCCTCGCGCGGATCGACGGTGCAAGTGATCGCAACGTTTGCCGCCGAGACAGGCAGCCACAGGACCCCGCGCTGGTCGGTCGGCGCTCGACCGGCAAGCCGATCGCCCTGGACCGTCCACGTGCCGGCACCGATGCGGTCATCCGTATTGACCTTCGCCGGGGCGTCCAAGAGCGTGCGCGTCTCCAGCTTCGCCAGGCCGGGCCAGTACTGAAGCCACAGCGTCCCGTCGTCCTCCTGCCGAACGAGCTTGGGCGTGCCCCAGGTGACCGTGCCGCCCGCGGTGTGGTGATACAGCAGTCGGCCGCCTTCGAACGGGATGGTGCGCCCGACGTAGTTGTCGAACCGCCCCTGGCCACAGCCGAGCAGCAGGGGGGACTTGCCGATGCGATATGGGCCGTCGCGCGCCTCGCCCATGACGTAGTACGTCCCGGTCGCGTTGGTCCGGCCGGAGGTGTCCCGGCGCGTTCGGCCGCTCGAGAACATCAGGTAGTGCCGGCCGTTCAGCTCGAAGTAGTCGGGCACCTCCATGTCGTAGAAGGTCTCGTCGGCGAAGACGGGCGGCAGGTAGTCCCACGTGATCAGGTCCTCGGAGACCAGATGGGCGACGCAGGGGGTCGGGCCCTTCGTGGGCGTGTCGAGATAGGCGTCCTTGCCGTCGAGATAGAGCTTGCCATCGACGATGCGGGCGCCGCCGTGCAGCCTGCCCTCGGGGAACGTCCCCATCGCGTCACGGGCCGACCCGTCCTTGAAGGTCCACTGGGCGATCGGCTTCGGATCGGACGGCCGGTCGGGCACGAGGGCCTCAATCGCCCGTTCGTCCAGGGCCACGTTGTAGACGCGGGCCTCCTCGATCGCGCCCGCGAAGAATCGGCCCGCCTTCTCGCTCGCGCCCAGGTGACGCAGCCCCATGACGACGGCCGTGCCGTTGCCGAACGAGACCGGCTTGTCGATTGGGTAGCTGGCGTAGGGCTTGGCGTCTCGGTAGATCGTCACCTGCTTGCCCTTGTAGGCGATCGCGATCTGGACGAGCGTGTCGGGGCCGGCGGTTTCAGGAGGGTAGGCCGACTGATCCTGTGGGGTCCGGTCAAAGAAGTTGCTGCCGCCCATCCATTTGCCCGGCGCGCGCTCGCCGAAGACGATCGCGTCGAAGACGTCGCCCGGCGGGCGCCCGTGGTCGAGCGTCAAGACGCTGCCGCCCTGCTGCGTCGTGTTGACCAGGTAGACCCAGGCGACGAGGGTCTTGTCCTGGATCGTCTCGATGAGGGGCCGGTCCTCGCCGGTCTGGGCGCAAACGTAGCCGTGCCAGCGCTTCTCCTTCGGGTCGTAGAACGTGCACAGGTCCCGCCAGTCGGTTCCGGCGTAGTGGGGCGGCGTGATCGGCAGTGTGGGGTTGCCCGGGTGCTTCTTCCACGTCTTTAGGTCAGGGGAGGTCATGATCCCGATCTGTTGGCCGTGGCTGGCCGAGCCGTAGAACATGACGTATCGGCCAGCGTGCTTGACGGTCATGCCGGTCAGCGTGGGGGCCTCGTCCCACGAGCCCTTCGGACCCTTGCTGGGGATGCCCGGCAGGGCCGTCCAGTGGACCAGATCCTTGGAGACGGCCCGACCGATCGTGTTCCACGTCACGCCCGGCTCGCTCTGCAGGAAGAACAGGTGGTACGCGTCGCCGTCCGGAAACAGCCACGTGTCCCACATGCTGTACGGCTTGGGCGGCTGATAGAGTTGCGCAAAGCCCGGGGGCAGCGACCCGACGACCAGGAGGATCCCCACGACCAGAAGCACAAGGGCAGCGTTCGTACCGTCGATTGACATCGTGCGTTCTCCATTGACGGGTCGTTGGCGGATGGGGTCTGTCTTCTTCCCTGACTGCCAGTCCGCGCACTCCATGAGTCGCGCGACGGCGCATTCTGGCGCCAAACGACGGCGGGGGCAAGGCGTGCTATACTACCTCCTCGCGACCGGGTGCACCCAACGAATCGTGGCGTTGTCTTCGGCTGCGAACGGGGTTGCCCGAGCCGCGGGATTCATCCCGCGCGGATCGGTTACCGCGCGGGATGAATCCCGCGGCTCGGGCGTGCCCCAGTTGTGCGTTTACGAACAACGCCCATGCAACGGAAGATTGGATGCACCCCTCGCGACCGTCGACGCCCACGCCGAACCATCTCGGAGGAACGATCATGGACGCAGTCTGTTGCCCAGCTCGCCGGTTGAGTCTATCAGAACGAGGGAGGGTGACCTCCGCGGGGGACGGCCGTCTGCCGGTCCCATGGCTCGCCGGGGCCCTAACGGTTCTGCTGCCGTTTGTCACGACTTCGGCGGAGCAGCCCAGCGGCGATGACGTCGCCGCGCGGCTCGCGCGGATGCCTCGGCCGTGGACCGAGAGCATGCATCGGATCACGCGCGAGGAGTACGCCGAGACGTTGCGGTTCTGGGGCGAGCGATATCAGTACATCCTCACCGTTGAGTCGGTCGGAGCGTCGGCACAGGGGATGAAGATCTACCTGCTCGCGATCACGGACAAGTCGGTCCCGAAGACCGACAAGCAGGTCTGCCTGATCAGCGCGCTGCACGGCGGGCCGGAGCGGTCGGGGACGACGACGATCCTGCATCTCGCGGAGTGGCTGCTTGGCGACAGCCGCGACGCGGCGGAGACCCGGCGGAAGCAGATCGTCCTGTTGATGCCGATCGTCAACCCGTACGCGTTCTTCGTGACCGACCGGTTCGGCAACGCCCACGGCATCGATCCGTACAGGGGCGGCGACCCGAAGAACTGGGACCTAACCACGATGACGTACAAGGCGAACGACAAGTCGCCGGAAGTCAAGGCGTTTCTGTCCGTGGTCGATCGGTACAAGCCGGAGGTCCATGTCGATCTCCATGGCGTCGGCCTCCAGGAGTACGCAGCGGATAGGCTGGGGAAGCGTCTGATGTACAAAGGTCAGACGATGTTCGAGGTCGCCGGCTCGTCGTATTCGAACTACGCGCTGCGGCCGTGGGACTGGCGGGTGACCGAGGCGATGGTCGCCGCCGGTCGGGCGGCCGGCTACGGGACGGATCGTTTCGAGGCCGACGCCCAGCAGGGCTTTTGGGGGCCGAACATGCAACCGATCGCCGATCGGCTGTGGCTCGGCCGCCCCCGCTTCTACACGGCCCACTACGGCTACGCCAAGTACCACACCATGCTGTCGGCGTTCGAGGTCGGCTGGGAGGAAGGCGGCGTCGCCCGATTGAGGGGACTTCTACGGATCGGCAACGCGGTCTGGGAGGGCGAGCCGGTCGCGGGTTATCCGGTCGATCGCGTCCGATCGTTCTGCGGCCACCTCGTCGTCGCGTGGGGCACGACCGCCGAGGACCGACGCCGGAGTCGGATCGAGCTGTGGAACCGCCAGGGCGGCCTGACGCTGGCGATGCTCTACCCCCAGACCGACGCCCGGGACACGTTCGTGTGCGCCACCACGCCGGAAGCCAGCAAGCTGCTCGATGCGGACAAGGCCAAGTGCGTCGCCAACCTCGAGGGCGTGTCGGGCGTCCGCGTCGACGCGATCAAGGCCTTCGTCGAGGCGGGGCCCGAGGACAAGTTCTATGTGGCACGGCGCGGCAGGACGCGCGCGACCAGCAGCGGGCGGATCCAACACGGCATGGCGCTGAGGCTGAGGATCCCGTATCGAAACCCGGAGCTGCTCGACCTGAGGCTCAACGGCCACCTTGTTCCCGAGAGTCGTTCGGATGGCTTCCACCGATGGTATGCGGACGGGTACACGCAGGTGCAGATCAACATCCCGCCCGAAAAGACCCGCGCGACCGACCTCTACATCGTGACATGCGCGTACAAGCCGGACGTCCGCCGGACCTACGGATGGAAGCCGCCGCCAGAGGTGATGAGCCGAGTGGGTCGAACGCGGAAGGCTCCGAAGTGAACCGCCGCCTGAGTACGTGTTTGGCGTGCGGGGAAGGGGTGCCCCACTCTTGCCCTGGGGGCGGCGGCAGCCGCCCGCAGGGCAAGGGTGGGGGACGGATTGCCCCGGATTCGAACCTATTCGCCGCGTCCGTCCCCCACCCTCCAATCCGCTTCGGCTTTCGCCGAATCGCATCGGAGGATGGGGCACCCACGCCTTGGCGACGACTTGAGAAGAGGAGTCCTGGGAATGGAATCCGCGCCGATCATGGTCTCCGTGAACCTGATGCTGAGCTTCTCCAGCGTCTTCGGGCTGGTGGCATCCGAGGAACAGGCCGCCGCCAACCGGATTCTCGAAGCGACCGGCGTGAGGGGAGGTCTCGTCGTGCACTTGGGCTGTGGCGCGGGCAGGCTCACTGCGGCCCTGCGAGCCGGTGACGGCTGCCTCGTCCATGGGCTCGACACCCGCGCGGACAACGTCAGGACGGCCCGTCGGCACGTTCAATCGATGGGCTTGTACGGCGCGGTCTCGATCGACCGATACAACGGCAAGCGCCTGCCCTACGTCGACAACCTGGTGAACCTCGTGGTCGCGGAGGATCTCGGCGAGGTCGCCATGAAGGAGGTGATGCGCGTCCTGGCTCCTGGGGGCGTGGCGTACGTGCGCGGGGATGGGAAGTGGACCAAGACGATCAAGCGTCGGCCCGACGCGATCGACGAGTGGACGCACTACCTGCATGATGCCTCGAACAACGCGGTCAGCCAGGATGCCCTCGTCGGCCCGCCGCGACACCTCCAATGGGTCGGCAGCCCCAGGTGGACGCGCCACCATGACCGCATCTCAGGTCTCAACGCCCTGGTATCGGCCAGCGGCCGGATCTTCTACGTCATCGACGAAGGCCCGAGGGCCTCCGTCGTGTTGCCGTCCAAGTGGTCTCTTGTCGCGCGAGACGGGTTTAGTGGGGTGATCCTGTGGAAACGGCCCATCGACAAGTGGCATCCGCACCTCTGGCCACTCAAGAACGGACCGGCCCAACTCCCGCGGCGATTGGTGGCCGTTGGGGACCGGGTCTACGTCACACTCGGCCTCGACGCACCAGTGAGCGCCTTGGACGCGGCGACGGGGCGGGCCGTCTGGACGTGCGAGCCAAGCAAGGCCACGGAGGAGCTCATCGCGTCTGAGGGCGTCCTCTTCCTGCTCGTCAACCGAACGCCCGCAACGCGGGGCTGGGGTAGAGGCCCCTACCCTAGTATGAACGCCCTGATCAAGGAGGCCAACCGCACGCCCTGGGATGAAGGCCGGCGCTGCCTCATGGCCGTTCGAGCAGACACGGGACACGTCCTGTGGGACAAGGAGCATCGGGTCGTGCCGCTGACGCTGACGGCGGACGATCAACGTGTCTTCTTCCACGACGGCGAGAAGATCGTCTGTCTGGATCGCGAGACGGGCGATCCCGTCTGGTCGTCCAAGCCGCTTCCCCGCGCGAAACCCTTGATGTCCTTCTTCGGGCCGACGCTGGTCGTCTATCGCGATGTAATCCTGTTCGCGGGAGGCGAAAAGGTGCAGAAACACAAGGGCGGCCGCGACACCATGACGGCCCTGTCGGCCGATACGGGCAAGATCCTGTGGACGTCGGCGCATCCTCCCTCCGGCTATGATTCTCCCGAAGACGTCCTGGTCGCGGACGGGCTCGTGTGGACGGCTGCATTGACGAACAAGCGAGACGCGGGGGCCTTCACCGGGCGCGATCCGAAGACGGGCGAGATCAAACGTGAATTCCCACCCGACCAGGGCGATCGGATGCCCCACCACCGGTGTCACCGGGCCAAGGCCACCGATCGGTTCATTCTGGCGTCGCGCACGGGAATCGAATGCATCGACGTTCGCTCAGGCCGATGGACGCGGGATTACTGGGTGCGGGGCACGTGCTTGTATGGAATCATGCCCGCCAACGGCCTGACCTACGCGCCGCCGCATTCCTGCGCCTGCTACATCCTGGCGAAGCTGAACGGGTTCAACGCGCTCGCCTCCACATCGTCTAGACAACCCGTGCCCGAGCAGGTCTCAGACGAAGACAGGCTCGAGCGCGGTCCGGCCTACAACGATCGCGTCTCGCCATCGTCGCCCCCCGAGGGTCGGCATGCCGACGACTGGCCGACCTATCGACACGACCCGGCGCGGAGCGGCTTCACGCCCAACCGCGTCCCCGTCGCGCGTCGTCGCGCTTGGGAAGCCAAGGTGGGCGGCAAGCTATCGAGCCCCGTGATCGCGGGGGGTAAGGTGTTCGTCTCATCCGTCGACACGCACACGATTCACGCCCTGGACGTTCGGGACGGCAAGCCGATCTGGAGGTACACGGCCGGCGGGCGGATCGATTCGCCGCCGACGATCCACAGGGGGCGGGTCCTGTTCGGATCCGCGGACGGCTGGGTCTATTGTCTTGCCGCCAACAACGGCGCATTGATCTGGCGTTTTCGAGCGGCCCCGATGGACCGTCGGTTGGTGGCCTACGAGCAGATCGAGTCGGTCTGGCCCGTCCACGGGAGCGTGCTCGTGCGCGACGACCCTTCTGCCGGGTCGGGACACGGCGTCGTCTACTGCGTGGCCGGACGGTCCATGTTCCTGGATGGCGGCCTGCGCTTCCTCCGGCTCGACGTCGCGACGGGGCGGAAGCTCTCAGAGACGATCCTCAACGACCGGCAGCCGAAGACGGGTAAGAGTCTGCAGGCGAAGGCCAAGTGGCCGAACCTCCCGGTGGCGCTGCCCGACGTGCTGTCGAGCGACGCCCAACACGTCTACATGCGTTCGCAGCCCTTTGATTTTTCGGGACGGCGCCCGCAGATCGTGACGCCCACGGACTACAAGGACCAGACGGGACCGACCGCCCATCTGTTCTGTCCGACGGGCTTCCTGGACGACACATGGTGGCACCGCACGTACTGGATCTACGGCAAGAGCCCCATCTCCGCTGCCGGTGGCTGGTTCTTGGCGAGCTTCCGGGCGCCGACGGGACGCGTCCTGGCGTTTGACGAATCGTCCGTCTACGGATTCGGGCGCAGGCCCCAGCAGCTTCGCGGCACCCCGGTCGGTCATCACCTTTTTTCGACGAGCAAGGAACCCAAGATCATCAACGTGACCCCGAAGCAGCGGCCGAGAAGACGCGGACCCTATGGGGTCATCACGAACACGAGACCTGACTACCGCTGGTCGCAGGCCATTCCGCTGCATTCAAGGGCCATGGTCCTGGCCGCCGCACCGTCGTCGGACGGCGCCTCTGACAATAAGCACCTCTTCATCGCCGGTCCGCCCGATGTCGTCGATCAGTTTGTAGCGATCGCGCAACTCGCCGACGCGGGAATGCGAAGCAAGCTCGCCGAGCAGACCGCCGCACTCGAAGGCAAGAAGGGAGGCGTTCTGTGGACCGTGGCCACCGCGGATGGCAAGAGACTGGGGGAGTGCAAACTCGACTCGATCCCCGTCTTCGACGGCATGGCGGCGGCATCCGGTCGACTGTTCCTGTCTCAGGTGGATGGGCGCGTGATCTGCATGGCGGGCGAGTGATCTGCTCGCAGATCGCCGTCCGCTGAGCAGGCGCCACCATCTGAAGAGATACCATTGAGCGGCGGGACGTCCACGGATCGCCGACGGCACAGGAGAAAGACATGAGCACGACGTGCGGGCTGCACGCTTCTGCGGGCCCTTTGACCCGAAGGGCCTTTGTGCACAACGCGGGCGCAGCGGCGCTCGCCGTTGCCGCCATACGCGGTGGGGCCGGCGAAGCATCAGCCAGGAAGTCAGAGCCTCCCGACCCCAAACCGTACACCCCCCTGGATCCGGCCAAGAAGATCCGCATGGGCATCGTCGGCGGCGGTTTCGGGGCTTCGTTTCAGTGGCATCTCCATCCCAACTGCATCGTCCACGCCGTGAGCGACCTGGTTCCCAAGCGTCGCGAGCGGCTCATGAAGACGTACCGTTGCGAGCGATCCTATCCGTCGTTGGCCAAGCTGATCCTCGACAAGAAAATCGACGCGGTTGCCGTCTGCACGGGTGCCCCCGTCCACGCCCAGCATTGCATGAACGTCATGAAGACGGGCAAACACGTCTGGTGCTGCGTGCCCGCGTGCCACACGCTTCAGGAAGCTGCGGCGCTCAAGGAGACGAAGGAACGGACCGGCCTGAGGTACATGATGGCCGAGACGAGCTACTACCACACGTATGCGATGGCTGCGCGGGACCTCTACCGTCAGGGCGCCTTCGGCGAGATCTTCTACAGCGAGGTGGAGTACTCCCATCCGTTGGTCCACGAGCTGAGCCGATGGTGGTACGACGCCCAGGGCAAGCCAACGTGGCGGAACGGCTATCCGCCCGCCTTCTATCCCACGCACGGAACCGCCTACGCGACCGGAGTGACCGGCGAACGTGTCGTCGCGGTCTCCGCCCTGGGCCTGTGTGCCCCCGAGATCGACCGCGTGCCGCCCGGCAACAATGGCTATGGGAAGGGCAGAAACCCGTACGACAACCCCTTCAACGTCACGGTGATGCTGTTCAAGACGGACAAGGGCCACATCGTTCGCTGCAAGGTGGTGTTCGCGGGGACCAACGCCGGGGAGCGGGCCGACCTGTACGGAACCCGAATGAGCTTCTACACGCCCAGGGGCACGAGCGGCCAGACTTTCAAGATGCATGGGCCGGGAGCACCTGCGTGGAAGCGCCTGCCTGTCTACGCGCAACGCCTGCCCGAGCCGATGCGCAGCGGCAGCGGCCACGGCGGCTCGCATCCTCATCTGACGCACGAGTTCATCGCGGCCCTGGTGGAGGATCGAGAGCCGGCCATCGATCTCTACGAGGCACTGGCCATGGGCGTGCCGGGAATCGTCGGACATCAGTCAGCCCTGAAGGGCGGCGAGCAACTCGAAGTGCCGACCTTCGACCGCCGCGGTTGAGCTGGGGACCGAGGCCGATTCGTGGCTGGGGCCTGTCTCAGTTCGAGATATCTACTCTTACCGAATCATTTTTTATTTCTGACACTTAGGCTTGTGCGTCGTATCTGAGCTAATCTCCGCGGGCAAGCAACGGGCCGGGATGGGTGTTGCCCCACAGGGGGGTCAAAGCGCCCTTGCATTGGGCGCGCCGTGGGGTATTATTACCACTTCAGCAAATCCTGCCCGCGAACAGGGCTTGACACGGCGGCCGTGTTGGTATATATTATTATCTGGTACAAAGGAACACGAGGTGCCAGGCCAGGAAAAACTCGAAGGCTTCGAGGCGCTTTGCCGCCGCCACGGTATGCCCGTCACGGTGCAGCGTCGAGCGATCTACGCGTTCGTCTGCGACCGAACGGATCATCCGACGGCGGACCGTGTGTACGAAGGCGTACAGGACAGGATTCCGGGCGTCTCCCGGATGACCGTATACCGGACACTGGACGCGCTCGTTCGGATCGGCGCCCTCAAGAAGGTGTGCAGTCCCGGTCCGACGATCCGATTCGATGCGAACACGACCCCCCATCACCACCTGGTCTGCATGCATTGCGACAAGCTGATCGACTACGAGGATCCGACGTTGGACGATCTGCCCCTACCAGACCTCCGGTCACGTGGGTTCAAGATCGACGACTACGCCATCCAATTCAGGGGAATCTGCGCTGATTGCCGAAAGGAGTCGGGCCAATCAGGCGGACAGAAACGGGGCTCGACGATAGATCGGAAGCGAAGGAAAGGACGGTAACGGCGAACGGCACGACCAGCACGAAAGGAAACACCCATGAATCGCAAAAGGGCCATCCACAGAACGATCGGGGAAGCGGCACTCGGCGCTGGGCTGCTTGGTGCGCTCCTCGTGTCCTGGCCGGCGGCGCGAGCGATCGCGGACGAGGCCATCCCTCGAGGACCCCACGGTGCCGCGACGATGGAGTATCAGCGCAAGGCGTTGGCCAAGCTCTTGCCCAGTCAAGACGTTACCCAGGCTCCCAAGGGATTCGATCCGGTGGTCTGGGCGGCGTTTATTCCCAAGGACAACGAGATGACGGCCAAGCGCGTCGCGCTGGGGGAGAAGCTGTACTTCGACACCCGTCTGTCTCACGACGGCACGGTGTCCTGCGCGACCTGCCACGACGTGACGCGGGGGTTCACCGATCAACTCAAGACCTCCGAGGGGATCAAGAAACAACTGGGGCAGCGCAATGCGCCCACCGTCCTCAATGCAGTGTTGCTTCAGACGCTGTTTCTGGACGGGCGATCGCCAACGCTCGATCATCAAGCCAGGCTGCCGATCATCAACCCGATCGAGATGGGCATGCCCGACGGGGCCGCCGCGGTCAAGGCCATTGGCGGCGACACAGCCTACCAAAAGGCCTTCAAAGAGGCCTACGGCCGTGAGGTGAACTACGAGGACATGGGCCGGGCGATCGCCGCCTTCGAGCGGACGCTCGTGTTCATCGATTCGCCCTTCCGACGTTTTCTCAACGGAGACGAGAACGCCATCTCCGCTGAGGCCCGCGCGGGGTGGGTCCTGTTCAACGGCAAGGCCCGCTGCGTGACGTGCCACCACATGAACCTGTCGAACCCCCTGGGGACCGACAACCGCTTCCACAACATCGGCGTGTCCGCACGCCACCAGGATTTCGAGGGACTGGGCCAACGTGCGCTCAAGCTGCTGAAAGAGGACCCATCGGAGAGCAAGCTGGAGGAGCTGGCCCTCAACACGCCCATGAGCGAGCTCGGGCGGTTCATGGTCACCAAGAACCGCTCCGACATGGGATCCTTCCGGACCTCGATCCTGCTGAACATTGGCATCACGCCGCCCTACATGCACGACGGCTCGCTGCCAACGTTGTGGGACGTTATGGATCACTACAACAAGGGAGGCGAGCCCAATCCCTTCCTCGATGGCGGTATGGAGCCGCTCGCCCTGACCGAAGAGGAGATCAACCAGGTCGTAGCGTTCCTCTTCAGTCTGACCGACGACCGGCTTGCGGCACAGAACCAGCGTCAGTTCGAGGCCCAGAAAGCGGCGGCGAAGGCCAGCCGCAAGTTCCGGGACGAGGCGATGGCTTTCCGCAAGAAGCTTCCGTTCGAGGACCGGGTCATGGGCCCCAAGAAGTGATGAGGTGATCACAATGAAACCCAAACGAAAAAGCGTTGAAACCCGGTACATGGAACGCCGCCAAGAGTTCTTCGACTCGATGAAGGGGCTCGACCGGCGTTCGTTTCTCAAGGTGTCCTCCGCGGCCATGGGGGCGGTGCTTGCAAAGGGCCTGGTTCCCCCTCACTCATTTCTGCCCGTCAGCGTGGCGCAAGCCGCAGATGCGTCGGGGGAAGCTCCCGCGTTCCGCTTCGCGTACATCTCGGACTCGCACCTCTACTCGCGCGATCTGAACGACCGCTTCGCACGCGCGTTGCTCCGCGCGGTCGACGACGTGAACAACCTGGACCCCCAGCCGGACTTCGTGTTCTACGGGGGCGATCTCGCACAGCTCGGCCAGGCCCATGAACTGGATTTGGGCGCGCAGATCATCAAGAACCTCAAGGCGCCCCTCAAGATCATGGTCGGCGAGCACGACTGGTACCTGGACATGGGCGCCAAGTGGAAGGAGCTCTTTGGCGACCCCACCTATTCCTGGGACCACAAGGGCGTCCACTTCGTCGTGCTCATGAGCGTCATGGAACGAGACTTCTGGACCAAGCGGGGCATGAGCCCCATGGAGCGGATGCAGACCGTCGCGGGGTTGGATAACGGCGTACAGAGCCCCTTCATGGTCGGTGCCGAACAGCGCGAGTGGCTCAAGAAGGACCTGGCCAAGTACCCCAACAACACGCCGCTGATCGTGTTCTCTCACTCGCCGCTCTACAAGCTGTACAAGAACTGGAACTTCTGGACCGACGACGCCGAGGAGGTGCAGGCGATCCTCCGCCGATTCGACCGGGTCGTCGTCATCCATGGTCACACGCATCAGCTGCTGACCAACCGCATCGGCAACATTCACTTCCACGGCGTGCTGTCGACGGCCTGGCCGTGGCCGTATGCCCCGGAGGGCATGCCCAAGCTGACCATCGAGATGAGCCGGCCTGACCCGTTCAACCCGAACGACGGGTGTGGCGACGGTGAGGTCTACGTGCACGCCGACGGGCTGGTCGACAAGGTCTACAACTTGTGGAACCGGAATCCCATGACCGTGGCCAAGGGCTACACGGCGAGCTGGGGCAAGGCGTGTGTCCCGCCGAAGCCGAATCGGCCCAGCTACTGAAAGACAAGCGAGGAACCACAACTACTCAAGGAGATCACCATGTCTTCGAGAGCCACAAGATCGCTCGCTGCGATCCTATGCGTTGCCGTAGCCGGCATCATCGTCGCGTATGCATGGAGCCCGCCTTCATCCGTTGCGGCAGAGAAGGCGACCGCCAAGAAGGTGGATCCGAAGGCCGTCGTCGACGCCCATATGGCTCAGTGGAAGCGCAAAAACCCGGCTCGCGTCGCCGACTGGATCAAGGAGGAGAAGGAACGGCACAAGATCCAGCCACCGGCTGACAACAGCCACCTGCTCAAAGGCGAGCAGGGCAAGGGGCACGCGTACGGCAACTACACCGAGCGCGACATCCTCACCTGGGCGCGAGAGACCGAAAAACTGGTTGTCGAAGGGTCCCGGGTCTTTCATAATGCGACGTTGCTGGGAGGGACGATCGGGGTCTCTTGCGACATGTGTCACCCCGACGCGTCCAACACGCATCCCGAGACCTACCCGAAATTCCAGGCCCAGATGGGTCGGGTGGCGTTGCTGCGGGATATGATCAACTGGTGCATCCAGCATCCCGTGCGGGGCAAGGAGCTGGCGGCCGACGACCCCAAGATGCGGGCGCTGGAGGCATACATCTACGCCCAGCGCAAAGGCGTGAAGCTGAACTACGGCAAACACTGATCGCCCGGGAGCTGCCTCGGGTGGTTCAGCGAGACGCCGTTTCAGGTTCCGGCCGCGCTGACGACTCAGTGAAGGAGCTCCCCATGGGCAACGCGCTGAACCGACGAGAATTCCTCGGCACCGCCGCGGGAGGTGTCTTGCTGGCCGGGCAGGTCCAGGCGAAACCGTCGTCGCCTGGACAGGCTGCAGGGTGGCCGAAGCTCCCGCCTGTACGAATCTACAAAGTCTACGTCGGCAGGACCGGGGGGATCTATCTCTCCAGGCCGACGGACGAGATCGCCAAGTTCGAGCAGTACCTGGCGAAGGTGGAGAAGAAGCTCGGCGACGTAAAGTTCATCGGCGGCGAGACGATCCCACCGGCCAAGGTGGAAGTCATCGCAGACAAGATCCGTCAGGCCGACGGGGTATTGCTGTTCCACCTGTCGGGCCATGGGGGTGGTGCGCCCGCACTGGGCAAGCTCATCGACGAAAACGTTCAGACGGCCGTGTTCTCCCAGCCGTTCAGCGGGCATGGATGGATGTACTTCCCCGCATGGCAGAAGGCGGGCAAGAAGGTCGTCCTGCTGCCGACGAGCGATTGGGGCGAGCTGGATCAGGTGGCCAGGCTGATGCGGGTCGCGCCACGGCTTCGCCAGACGCGGATCCTCGTGATCCGCGGCCCGTTGGGAACGAAGGCGGCCTGTGCCGCCGAGCAGGTCAAGAAGCGTCTGGGCGCCGAGATGATCCCCATTACGGTGGAAGAGACGCTCAAGGCGCACCGAGCCGTCGACCTGAAGGCCGCCGAGGCCGAGGCGGAACAGCACTGGATCAGCAAGGCCAAGAAGATCGTAGAGCCGACCCGAAAGGAGATCATCAACGCAACCCGTTTCTACTTGGCCGTGAAGAACCTGATGATCAAGCACCGAGCTCAGGCGGTCACAAGCTCGAACTGCATGGGAGCGCCCGCGAAGGGCTGCCTGGCATTCAGCAAGCTCAACGACATGGGATGGGTCGGCGCTTGCGAAGGCGACATGGACTCGACGCTGACGATGCTGATGTTCGCCTACGGGCTTGGCGTGCCGGGGTTCATCAGCGACCCGGTGTTCGACACGGCCCGAAATGCGCTGATCCACTTCCACTGCACCTCTGCCACGAAGATGGACGGCCCGGCCGGCAAGCGGCTGCCCTTCACCATCCGTACGCAGAGCGACAGTGAACGGGGCGTCTCGCTTGACGTGGAGAACCGCATCGGGCAAGCCGTCACGTGCGCCAAGTTCATCAACCTGGACACGATGCTGATCTCCACCGGGAAGATCACGGACGTGACGCACGACGAACTCGGATGTCGCACCCAGTTCGTGACCGAGGTGGCCGACGCTCGAAAGATGTTCCTCAACTGGGGCGGAGGCGTGCTCCAAGGCAACACGATGACACTGCTGCACCGCGTGGTCTTCTACGGCGACCACGCGCAAAGCATCAAGCACCTTGGTGCGCTGATGGGATTCAAAGTGGTCCAGGAAGGCTGAGTCCCGATGCGGGGCATCCGCTAGCCCTCCAAGCTTGCCCCGCGTCTTCAGGCAAGCGCCTATGTAGCATCCTGCCTGTAATGGTCCGTCGGCAGTTCGCCCGACGCGATCTCCTTGGCGCTTGGCCCGCAATCCCTATAGTGGTGAACCGTGCGCCGGGAGGAGGGGCGCTTCAACGGCGGCACGGAGAAAGCCTCCCGGAGGCACTGGAAGCCCGGCAGCCGCTTGTCTGCGTGCTGATCTCGGCGCCTCGTGCGGGAATCCGCCGAAGGTGGGCTCACACCAGAATCACGACACATCAGAAAGGGAAGCCATGACTACGCAAGCCATCAGGACAGGCCTCTGGCAAGCCGTCATCCTGGCGGGGGTGGTCGCCATCGCGACCGAGGCCAATGCCCAGCAGAGCGGGTCGCGGTCGGAAACCAAACAAGCCCGCCAGATTCTCGAGGCCACCGGCGTCAAGGGCGGGCTGCTGGTGCACGTCGGTTGCGGCGATGGGCGTCTCACCGCGGCATTGCGTGCAAGCGAGGCATACCTCGTTCACGGCCTGGACCGTGACGCTGCGAACGTGGCCAAGGCCCGGGCGTACGTCCGCTCGAAGGGGTTGTACGGGCCCGTCTCGGTCGAGCGTCACGCCGGGCTGGACCTGCCCTATGTCGATAACCTGGTGAACCTGGTCGTCGCCGAAAACCCGGGGGACGTGCCGATGGACGAGGTCATGCGCGTGCTGTGCCCGGGCGGCGTGGCGTACGTCCGCAAGGGGGAAGCATGGTCCAAGACGGTCAAGCCCTGGCCGAAAGAGATCGACGAATGGACGCACTACATGCACGACCCCAGCGGGAACGCCGTGGCGCACGACGCGGTGGTCGGCCCGCCCCGGCGCACTCAGTGGATCTCCAGCCCCAGGTGGGCGAGGAGCCACGAACACACCGCCAGTCTGCAGGCCCTCGTCTCGACAGGGGGACGCATCTTCTACGTGATGGATGAGGGGTCTCGGGCATCCATTCAGCTCCCGTCGAAGTACGTGCTCACCGCGAGGGATGCGTTCAACGGCATCACGCTGTGGAAGCGGGAAGTCCCGGACTGGTTTAATCACCTCTATCCGCTCAAAAGCGGCCCGGGTTACATGCCGCGCCGGCTGGTCGCCGTAGACGGAGCGGTGTACGTCTCGCCCGGGCACGGCCATCCGCTGCTCGCGCTGGACGCGGTGACCGGGAAGGTCCTGCACGAGTACCAGGACACCACAACCACGGTCGACATCGTCTTGTTTGACGGCGTGCTGTTCGTCGTGGTCGATCCGGACCGCAAGCGGGTAACCTACAGGCAGGAGAACGCGCACTGTTGGACCGAAAGAGGACGGGCCAGCACCCGATGGGGATGGAAGCGCCAACCCGATCGTCTCAAGGCGATCAGTGCCTCCACCGGCGACGCCTTGTGGGAGAAGGAGTTCCCCGTCGCTCCCCTCACGCTCGCCGTCGACAAGCGGCACGTGTGCTTCCATAACGGTCAGTCCGTCGTGTGTCTCGACCGGGCCAGCGGCGCGAAGAAATGGGTGTCTGAAACCTTGGGGGAAGTCAAGCTGCCCATCCCGACCGGATACGCGCCCAAACTCATCCTCCACGGCGACTACGTGCTGTTCTCGCCCTTCAACAAAGTCTGCGTCCTGTCGGCCGACAGCGGCAAAGTGCTCTGGAACGCGAGGGGCAAGCCCAGGTCGGGCCATTTCAGCCCGGAAGACCTGTTCGTCATCGACGACCTGGTGTGGGCCGCCGGCACGGCTCGGGGTCGGAACAGTTGGTTTGCGGGCTACGACCTGAAGACCGGCGAGAAGAAGAAGAGCTATCCCTGCAACATCAAGACCTTCTTCATGCACCAGCGATGTTACCCCGGAAGGGCAACGGACAAGTACCTCATCCCGGCGGCCACGGGAACGGAATTCGTCGATCTGAAAACCGGCGAGTGGGAAATCCATCACTGGGTGAGAGGCGGGTGCATCTACGGCATGATGCCCTGCAACGGGCTGTTGTACGCCACGCCCGACGCTTGCGCGTGCTACTTCCAGTCGAAGCTGAACAGCTTCAATGCGCTCGCCCCGGCATCGGACGGAGAGCGAATCCGCAAAGCAGAAGGCGACGTGCGTCTGGAGAAGGGCCCGGCGTATGGCAAGACCGTCGGACAGTCCGCCGCGTCCGACCGTTCGGCTTCGTCGTGGCCGACGTACCGATGCGACAACAGGCGCAGCGGCGCCACAAAGACCTCGGTGCCTGCCAATCTGACAGAGGCCTGGAAGACCGAGCTCGGGAAGCGCCTGAGCGCCATCACGGTGGCCGATGGCAAGCTGTTCGTCTCTGCGATCGACGAGCATGCGATCCACGCGCTCGATGCCGGGTCCGGCAAGCCCGCGTGGCAGTTCACCGCTGGGGGCCGCGTCGATTCGCCGCCGACGATCTACCAGGGGATGGTCCTGTTCGGATGCGCGGACGGCTGCGTCTACGCGCTGCGTGCCACCGACGGCCAGATGGCGTGGCGCTTCCGCGCTGCCCCGATGAGCCAGAAGCTAACGTCCTACGGTCAGATGGAGTCGGTCTGGCCGGTGTCCGGCGCGGTGCTGATTCAGAACGACATCCTCTACGCGGTGGCGGGACGATCCATGTTCCTGGACGGCGGGCTGCGGATGATTCGCCTCAAACCGCGGACCGGGGAGCTGATCTCCGAAACGGTCCTCGATGACACGATCCCCGGGACCCAAGACAACCTCCAGAGGCAGATCGCGGGGAAGCACATGCCGGTGGCGTTGCCGGACGTCCTCTCGAGCAATGGGAAGTACGTCTACATGAAGTCCCAGGTCTTCGACCTCGAGGGCAAGCGCACGCGGACGGTTCCCCAGAGCCAGACAACGCAAGGCGGTGAGGAGACGCACCTCTTCTCGCCGATCAGCTTCCTGGACGACTCGTGGTTCCATCGCTCGTACTGGATCTACGGACGAGCGGCTGGCGAGGGCTGGCGCGAATGGCAGATCCCCGGACGCCACGTTCCTTGCGGCCGGATCCTGTCGTTCGATGACGAGGCCGTCTACGGATACGCACGGGATCCCGAGCTTCTCTGCAATTCGTCGGTGTTGGAGTACCGGTTATACGCTGCCGAGAAGCGGTACGATCCGGCGCGGGCGAAACGGCTGAAGGACGCCAAGCAAGACTCGGTGAACTGGAAGAATCGCTCGCGTCTGACCGAGAAGCAATTGACCGCCGTCGCCTACAAGTGGCTGACCAAGCATCCGCCTCTGGTCGTCCGGGCGATGGCCGTGGCCGGCGATACGCTGCTCGTGGCCGGCCCTCCGGACGTGGTGGACGAGAAGGCCATGTGGGGACGGTCCGAGGAAAAGCTCTTCAAGAAGAAGATGGCTGAGCAGGCTGAAGCCCTGGCGGGCAAGCAGGGCGCGTGCCTTTGGGCAATCGCCAAGAAGGACGGAAACAAGCTGTCCGAGATGAAGCTCCCGGCCCTACCCGTGTGGGACGGCATGGCCGTTGCCGATGGTCGCTTGTTTCTCGCGACGGCCGACGGGGCCGTCATGTGTTTGGGGAAGTAGCCCCACCAAGCCATGGCGACATGAGCAGTGCGATCCGTCCCGGGGACGTAGCAGATATGGCCCGCTATCGGAGGGGTGCCCCATTCTTCGCTGTCCCTCGCGGAACGCGAGGGGCAGCGAAGGGTGGGGGACGGAATCGCACTGCGAACGGTACTTCACGGTCCGTTCCGTCCCCCACCCAGACTATCACGCACCCGTCCGCCCCTATTGCTTGCCCAGCGGCTTGACCCGGACAGCTGCGACCCACACTTGTGAGTCTCCGCCGCCAAAGCCGATTTCCTGCAGCTTCCTGTCCGGCGCCATGAGCTTGGCCGGAATCGTGTAGACCATCGTCTCCCACTTCGCCTCGCCGCTCAGCCGAGACGCGGGTCGAATGCCCTTCCATTCCCCGCGCCGGGTGTGAATCACGATCGACCCCAGGCGCGACTTGCCCCAGACGTCGATCTCCAGTTGGGCGGGCTTCTTCGGATCCGGCACGTTTGCGTAGAACGTCGCCCAGCCGGATCGGCCGTCGCCGGGGCCCGTCTCGTCAGAGTTCCAGCACCTCCGTCCGCCCAGGACCTCTGCCTTCCCGAACCCCTTGGCGAGCACACCGAGGTCCGTGAACGCCTTGATGGACCGCACGAAGTCGGCCGCCTTGGCCAACCTCCCATGTTGCAGCGCCTTGCGGCCGAGTTCACGCGCCTGGGTCAGGTCCGTCGGATCTCCCCCTTCTTTGAACCGCTGGAGTGCTTCGATGGCGAGAATCATGTGGTAGCCGTAGAGGAACTTCCTTGTGACGCGGGCGACGCGCTCTCGGGACGGATCGTCATCGGCCTTCTCGGCGGCCTTAGCGAGGGCGTCGCGGGCACGATCCAGGTCCTCGATCACGTACAACCCCGGCACGTCCCGCGTCGGGCTGTCGGAGTACGGACGGCCCGTCTTGCGGACCGAATCCTCCACAGCCTTGTAGAAGCGGCCCATCTCCGGCGCGGCCCGGCCGAACATGTGCTCGATCCAGTCGTTGGCGACCCGCTGCGGATCGAGCTTCGGGTCCCACATCAGCTTGGCCAGCACGTAATAGAGCGGGCCGTCCAGCGGCCAGTTGTTCAAGCGGCTCTGCGCGTAGTACCGGTGAACGCCCAGCGCGTGGAGGTGCTTGACGTCCGCCGCGAAGGTCTGCGTCACGGGACGCGGCAACTCCCACCACATGCTCTTGCTCACGTACCCGTAGAACAGCAGATGGGGGGCGATCTTCGCCCAAGCCTCCAGCAGCTCGTTGAACTGGCGGTTCGGTTCCGAGGACGGGTCGGCGATGGACTTGGCGTAGTCGGCCGGGGCGTAGTGACACAGCCAGGGCACCACGTTCGGCAGGGGTCGAATCGTGTCGGGCGGCTCGGCGTAGTTCACGTAGGCCAACACGAGCAGCATCTTGTCGGGGTGCTTGGCGGCGACGCGACGGGCGACCTCGTTGGCGAACCAGAACACGCGATCGCCGCGGAAAGGCCGGGCCTTGGACAGGCCTTGTTTGGTCGTGCGGCCCTTGCAGAGCTTCTGGTCGAGGGCCTCGCACCGCTCGCATTCGCACCAGCCGTAGCCGTCGTTGGGAGAGATGGACGTGACCTTCAGATGCGGGTCCCGGTCGAACAGGCGGATGATGTTCTTGGCGAACGCGTCGACCAACCCGGGCGCCGTAACACACAACTGCGTGCCATGCAGCTGCCCCGCTCGACGCTTGCCGTCGACCAGGGCGAACCACTCCGGGTGCGTCTCGAAGTGCTTCGCCGACGGGATGACGCGGTACCACGTGTGGCAGCCTGGGAATTCCTCGGGCAGGTAGTAGCCCCCGCCGTTGCGGCCCGCGGCTTCGGCTGCGTAGAAGCCGTTCAGGCCCACCTTCAGGGCCCAGTCCATCTGCTCGGCATCCGTCCCGCACTTGAACGTCCGGAGGTCGAAGGCAGGAGCGGTCTCGAGGTGCATCGGCTTCAGCGCGATGGTCTTCCGCTTCGGGACGACCTCCAGCCCGCCCGGCGCCAGCCAGCGACACCCCAACGCCGCCTCGAGAAACCGGTACACCGCATAGAGGGCCCCGCGGTCCGAGCCGCCGGACAGGATGACCCCCTTGTCGTCAGTGTGAATGAGGACGGATTCCGGATTCTGGGCCGTCTTGGCGTCCCGGATGACCGACGGCGCCAGCCGCAGTCCCACGCCGATCCGTATGCCGCCCCGGTGTTCGCCCTCCGCGACGACGGGCACCCGGGCGCCGGAGACCTCGTGCAGGTAGTCGGACAGCTCCTTTGCAGCGTACCGAAGCGTCTCGCTTGCGCCTGCGGGGATCAGGATGACCGATCGCGGCCGGCCGGCCTCAACGAGAACGACGTCGCCGGAAGCGCCGCCCCACGTGGCGCAGACCGGCAGACAAGAAGCGATACCGATTGCCCTCATGAACATGGGTCCTCTCCTCAAGGCGACGCACACGGCCGTTCAGCAAGTGGTTCCCCATCGAAGTGTTCTTTCCCTCTATTGCAGCACCCCGGATGGCTGATGTCACGGCGTTTTATCGGAACACGCATCTCGGCAGGGCGCGACGGTCTGGGCGGGGCGGTCCCTGACAATACTGGGAGGAGGGTCCGGCCCGCACACCGCAGCGGGATCCCTGGACCTCCACACGGGTACGGAGAACCCGTGGGAATAACGCCAAAGCGGCCCCCCGGGACGGCCGATAACACCTGCGAGCGCCCACCGTACGGTCCGGCGAGAGCGGCCGTTGAGAGGTCCTGTAAGATGAACCTGGTCTCGTTCGCATCCAAGCTGATGCTGGCCAAGCTCACGAATCGGGCGATCCCGTTTCAGGTCACCATCAACCTGCTCGACGCGTGTAACCTCAAGTGCGAGTACTGCTTCTGTGCGTTTCCCCAACGGCATCTCAAGAGCATCCCCACCGAGCGCCTCCTGCGCCTGATCGACGAGCTGGCCGAGGCGGGCACGGTCAAGATCAACCTGGCCGGTGGCGAACCTCTGCTCTACAAGCGAGTGGACGACGTCATCGCCGCCATCCGCGACCACGGCATCGACTGTTACGTCAACACGAACGGGTGCTACGTTGAGGACCACATCGAGGCCCTACGACGGATCACGCGGATCAACATCAGCCTGGACGGGGATGAGGCGGCGCACGACCAGGCTCGCGGCGCCGGGTCGCACGCAAAGGCCATCAACGCCCTCGCCGTCGCCAAGCGCGAGCAGATCCCGCGCCAGATCACGACCGTCGTCGGCGCGCACAATCTGGATCAGTTAGACTACCTGGTCGGCGTGGCCGGCGAACACGACGCCCAGATCGTGATCGTCAACATGATGCCGCCCCGCGATCTGCCCCCGAGTCGGTTCGCGTTGGATGACGAATCGGTCCGCAAGCTCTTCGCCGAGGTCATCGAGCGCAAGCGACGGGGCGAACCGTTCATCTACTCGCTGCAGGCCATGACGCATCTGACGGAGTGGCCCTACCCGCTCGAGAAGGATCTGGTGTTCAGGGACGAGGCGTTCTCGGGGAACGACATCCCCTGCCACGGCGGGCGGTTCTTCTGCGCGGTCGACACGAACGGCGACCTGTACCCCTGTTGCCCGGCCATCGGCGTGGTCAAGCCCGCGCCCAACATCCTGAACCAGAGCTTCCGTGACGCCTTCGCCAAACTGCGGTACCACAACTGCGTCGCCTGTAACGTGCCGCAGTCGGTGGACATGAATCTGCTGTTCAGCTTGAGGCCCTCGGTCATCGTAAACACGCTCGGCTGCTACCGGACCCACGAAGAGCCATTGGCGGCAGGCGTTGAGGCATGAAGCCGACCATGCAAACAGCCAGTCATCACACAAGCGGCGAGAGGGCGAAGCGCCGCGTGGCCTTCGTCGTCGACCTGGGGTTCCAGGAGATCCTGTCGATCCCCATCCTGTCGGCCATCGCCAAGGCCCGCGGACACACGACCGAGCTGTTCGTCGCCGGGCGGAACCTCAAGAAGCTCGCCGCGCAGGTCGCCGCCTTCGCGCCGGACATCGTGGCCTACTCGGTCTGCTCCAACGAGGTGGACCGGTACCTCCAGATCAACCGCTTTCTCAAGGATCGCCTGAAGGTCTTCTCGCTGTTCGGCGGGGCGCACCCGACGTTCTTCCCGGAGTTCGTCGAGACAAACGGCGTCGATGCGATCTGTCGGGGTGAGGCGGACCAGTGCTTCGCCGAGTTCCTGGATCGGTTCGGCACGAACGAGATGTACGGCGTCAGCAACTTCGCGTTCGAGCGCCTGGACGGACGGATCACGGCCAACCCGCTCGCCGACCTGGTCGAGGATCTCGACGCGCTGCCCGTCCCGGACCGCGACCTGCTGTACGCCAAGGACGCGTTCATGGCCCGCAGTCCGATCAAGACGTTCATGGCCGGACGCGGCTGCCCCTACAACTGCTCGTATTGCTACAACCACGTCCACCACGCGATGTATCGCGGCAAGGGCAAGATCCTTCGCACCAAGAGCGTTGGCTACCTGCTGGACGAGATCCGCGGCGTGGGCGAGCGGTACCCCCTGACGTTCATCCGTTTCCTGGACGACATCTTCGGGATGAACCGGGCGTGGTTGGCGGCGTTCGCCGAACGGTATCCGGCCGAGGTCGGCCTGCCGTTCACGTGCTACGCTCGCCCCAACATGGCCACGGAGGCGTGGTGTCAGCAGGTCCGCAAGGCCGGCTGCTATTCGGTCTACATGGCCATCGAGTGTGGCAACGAGCGTCTGCGGAACTCGGTCGCCAACCGGGGCATCTCCGACGAGCAGATCGAGGCCGCCTGCCGAAACCTGCAACGCTGCGGCATCCGGATCGCGACGTTCAACATGGTCGGCATGCCGGGCGAGACCGAAGGCGAGATGCTCGAGACCGTCGACCTGAACCACCGGCTGGGCGTGGACCTGGCGGTGGGCTCGGTCTGTCAGCCTTATCCGGGCACGGCGCTCAACCAGTACTGCAAGGAACACGGATACCTGGACGAGTCGGCCGATCGGTTCGAAAGCCCGCACACGCAGACGGTGCTCAAGCTGCCCGAGGAGTTCAAGCAGAAGATCTACGTCGTGCACAAGCTGTTTCCGATGCTGGTGGATCATCCGAAACTGAAAGGCGTCATGAGGGCGCTGTACCGGGCGGACTTCCTGAACGGGTTGCTTACCGTGTTGTCCAAGGTGTACTACGGGCGGAACATCCACAAGCGGATCTATGATTCGCAGATACCGTGGGGGCTGCGTCTCCGCGGCGCCCTGGGGATGCTGGCGTCGAAGAGCAGGAGCTAGATGGCCGTGCGAGATCGGGCACCGGCGCTGGGGCGGGCACGTAGCACGGGCGTCTCGCCCGTGAGAATCCACGGGCGAGACGCCCGTGCCACGGTGGCGGAGTTCGCGACATGAGAACCGCGTTCATCAAGACGTTGTGCCAGGCCGCGGCGACCGATGAGCGGATCTGGCTACTGACGGGGGACCTGGGCTTCTCGGTGCTCGAGGCGTTTCGCGAGCGGTTCCCCGATCGCTACGTGAACGTCGGTGTGGCCGAGCAGAACATGACCGGCGTCGCCGCCGGTCTGGCCAGTTGCGGCAAGGTCGTGTTCACCTATTCGATCGCGAACTTCCCGACCTTGCGATGCCTGGAGCAGATCCGCAACGACGTCTGCTACCACGCGCTGCCCGTCAAGGTGGTCTCGGTCGGCGGCGGGTTCGCTTATGGGGCACAGGGGTACACGCATCATGGTGTGGAGGATCTCGCCGTCATGCGCTCCCTGCCGGACATGACCGTCGTCGCACCCGCCGATCCCGTCGAGACGGAGCTGGCCACGCGGATGCTGATCGACACCCCCGGGCCGTGCTATCTGCGTCTCGGCAAGTCGCGTGAGCCCGTCGTGCACACCGAGCGGCCGGACTACGCCATCGGCCGAGCGATCCGAATGCGCGAAGGCAAGGACGCAACGCTGATCAGCACGGGTGGCATGCTGCAGCATACACTGGGAGCAGCCGAGACACTGGCGAGCAAACACGGGATCCAGACGCGGGTGCTAAGCATGCACACGCTCAAGCCGCTCGACGCCGAGGCAGTTCGAGACGCCGCCCGACAGACGCGCGGCGTGGCGACCGTCGAGGAACACAGTGTGACCGGTGGTCTGGGATCGGCCGTGGCCGACGTCATCGCCGGCATGGACGAACCCCACGCACCGTTGCACATGTACGGCGCGCCCGATCGCCTGGACCCGCGGGTCGGCAGCCAGGCGTATCTTCGTGGATTGGCTGGAGACCTGGTCGGGACCGTGCGCGATCTGTTGGGAGGCACGTCGGCGTGAGGCCCGGCTCGACGCGCACCGAGACGCTGCGATGGGCATGGCGGTACCCGTTTCTGCGATTCGTCGCGGTGGGATTGCTGAACACCGCCTTCGGCTACACCGTCTACGCGGCGCTGGTCTTGGCGGGGTTGCACCGCTCAGCGGCGTTGGTCGTGGCGACGGTGCCGTCGATCCTGTTCAACTTCCGGACCACGGGGTTGCTGGTCTTCGGAAGTCGCGACAATGGGTTGCTGCTGCGTTTCGTGTTGGTCTACGCGATGTCGCTGGGGTTCAACGCGGCGCTGCTCGAGTTCCTGTGCCGGGGAATGGGGCTGGGGCCCCTGACGGGTCAGGCGGCGGGTCTGCCGCTGGTGGTGGGCCTGACGTTCCTGGCCATGAGAGAGTTCGTTTTCAGGACGGATAGCAGGTATGGTACGGACGCCCAGAAAAGTCATTAGCATCATCACCCCGTGCTACAACGAGGAGATGAACGTCGAGGACTGTTACCGTGCGATCCGGGACGTCTTCGAGCGCGACCTGACCGGATACGACTACGAGCACATCTTCTGCGACAACGTCTCGACAGACGACACCGTGCCGATCCTGCGGAAGCTGGCCGCCGCCGACCCGCGGGTGAAGGTCATCCTCAACGCCCGCAACTTCGGCATCCTCCGTTCGACGTTCAACGGCCTGATGAGCGCGACCGGCGACGCCGTCCTCGCCCTCTTCCCGGTGGATCTGCAGGACCCGCCGGAACTGATCGCCGAGTTCGTCCGGCACTGGGAGCGGGGCTACGAGGTGGTGTACGGCATCCGCGCGGAGCGTCAAGAAAACGTCATCATGCGGTCGGTCCGGCGGGCGTACTACCGGACGGTCCACCGGCTCGCCAACGTCAACGTCCCGATGAACGTCGGATCGTTCCAGCTTCTGGATCGGATCGTCGTCGAGGCGCTGCGGCAGTTCGAGGACCACGACCCTCACATCCCGAGCATGATCGCCAGCTGCGGCTTCAAGTCCACGGGAATCCCCTACACCTGGCGGGCGCGTCAGAAGGGCGTCACGAAGAACCGACTGTACAACCTGATCGACGAAGGCCTGAACGGGATGATCTCGTTCACGCGGGTTCCGATGCGGCTGTGTATGTTGGGAGGCCTGATCCTGTCGGCGTTGAGCATGGGCTTTGCGGGGTTCAGTTTGATCAGCAGTCTGGTCTACTACCGACAGATCGCGCCACCGGGCATTCCGACGCTCATCGTGTCGATCTTCTTCTTCTCCGGCGTGCAGCTGTTCTTCGTGGGGGTGATCGGGGAGTACATCAGCTCGATCCATTTCCAGGTCCGCAAGCGACCGCTGGTGATCGAGCGGGAGCGGATCAACTTCGGCGAGCAGACACCGGGACGTCATACACCGGTTCGCTACGGACCGGGCTTGCCGTCACGGCGTTCGGTGGGCCCCGGTTCGGTTCCCCGTGTCACCGACGCTGATCTGGCTCATTCCACCACGCGGTAGACGGCCATCTCGCCAGCGTGAAAGACCTCTGCAAGGAAGGGATCGTACCCGGCCCGCCCGGGAAGGGATCGGTCCGCTACGACGTAGTCCACGCCGTAATGCGTTAGCACCGAACGGGCTGTGGCGGGCTCCGTGCCCGCATAGAACGACTTGAGACCCGACAGAAGCTGCTTGATCTCCGGGCCCCAGTGAAAGCCCAGCGCGAGCTCCTGCGCGCTGCGTCGTAGCGTCAGACCCGAGGAGCACGGCCCCCGGTCAAACCGGGGTTGGAGGATCATGGCGTCTTGGGGCGTGGACTGCTCGATGTACCGGTAGCAGGCGTAGGTCCCCTCGCTGATGCTGTGACGCACGTAGGCTCTGTTCCACAGTGTCCGATGGCAGAGGGCGTACGCGTTGCCGACGAAGGCTACTCCCAGCAACCCCACCGTCGCAGCTTTCGTGATGTTGCCCCGCCGCCACCCGCGTCGGACCAGATCACAGAGCGCCGGTCCCATCAGCGCAAACAGCAGCGCGTAGACCAACCCCACGATGTGCTTGCAGATGTTGTAGGCCCACCCCGGCTGGATCGGGAAGAACGCAAAGCCCCCCAGGCAGACCAGGAAGATCAGAAGCATCAGATAGTCGACGGTCCGCGCCTGCGATTGGCGCCTGCAGAAGCCGCACCGGAGGATAGCGTACGGCACAATGATCATGCCCAGATGGAACAGATAGACCATGCACAAACCGTAGGCGACGGGCCATCTCAACAACTCCGGCAGGGCCTCGACGCGCCAACGGACGGCCTCCAAGGCTGGGGCCGCAAACGACAGCGGATGGGAGCCCTGCAGCTGCTTGAGCCAGAGCGTTCCGTGCAGCCACAGGTAGCGGATGAAACCGAACGGATCCAGGACGAGGGTAGGCTGGTAGTCAGCCGATGCATTCTCCACGAACCGGATCGCGAAGAGCAGTCCCTGAACGCCCACGCACAGCAGCAGCCACCGGAAGTCACGACGTCGCACCAGGACCACGAGGCAGCAAACCGCCACCGCCGGGACCATGACCAATGCGAAGTTGGCCTTGTACCACAGCAGCAGCGCCGACAGGATCGACATCAGCAGCAACGGGGCGCGGTACCGGTCGGGCGTCGTCCGCGAGACGTAGTACAGGATCAGAAACACGCCAACCAGCCCGAGCATGGATGGGTAGCTCGAGTGCAGGAACGTCAACAGCCAGTTCGTCAGGAGGCATCGGCTGTCGGGGTACCCCGCGAAGGCGAGCACGCAGCCCGCGCCAACGATGGCGGCTGCCCGACCGAAGCGCCCTACCAGCGCCAGGTAGCAGGCAAACGTGATCAGAACGTAGCAGAAGGGCTGGGCGAGATAGAAGTAGGCCTCCCGCGCGTTGACGCCCGCGACCCGGCGGACCATGTCGCACCAGACGTCGGGCATCAGGTGGTAGGCCAGCTTGTCGACGCACGCGATGAAGGGCGCCGTAGCCGGCGGGACGCCGCGGGCCATCTCGGCCACCAGCGAGACGTGGAACAGGTGGTCGTCGTGGGGCTGGATGACGGCTTGGCCGTCGCGGATCGTCACCAGGTCGAACCGGCTGCACCACAGAACCGCCAGACCCAACGCCAGCCACAGAATCGGCGCCTCTGACACCGTGACGAGGCGTTGCAGTCGGTCCGCCGCCTGTCGATGCCATCGGCACGCCACCGGAACCGCCAAGCCCACCGCGAACATCAACGGGAAGAACAGCGCCGACAGGCCGATCCAACAGAGCACGTACCACAGCATTGGCGTGAGCAGCGTGCCCAGCAGCAACGAGGACAGCAGCGTCTCGAAGAGCGTCCTGGCACGCAGGCCGAACACATGGTGCTGTACCAGATACCCCGGGATCACGCCGAGGACATAGACGGCCGCCAGGGCGCGGATCCCGATCGCCGAACTGATCCCATAGCGCACGGCGATGAAGGCGACCAGCAGCAGTGGGCAGATGATCAGTGAGAGCGGACCGATCCAAGCCTGACTTCGAGCCAGGACCCGTCCAGCATGCGCACGGGCGGCGCCAGATGCCCTGTCTCCCGACCACGGGGGGTCGCCAGCGTTGATGGGGACGCCGCTCATGACGAAACGCTCGCTCCGCACAAGAGTTATCGGCCTTGCCGGTGCGACCCTTTCCCTATTTCCCCGAGCTCCGCAGGGGCACGGCCCCTCCGCCCGGGGCCCCCCGCCGACGGAGCGTGTTCGGGGGCTTCGGGAGGGCCCTGATTCCGGTCGGCGTCGCCCCGTCGCCGCGACACCGATGGATTGTGACAGCAGGTAGGCCAACAGCATTGGCGACCTTGGCTTTGCGCCTCCCACTTCCCCCACGCAGACCGACCAGGTCGGCTCGGCCTGCAAGGATGGGCCTCGAAGCCCGCTGGATTACAAATCCGCTGGTGACGACGTGCCTTGCCCAGGCCGATATAGGGATTACGAGGGTGTGCATAGCAAGACGCACCGTCGTACCGGGGGGTGCCTGAGGAGACCCCGTGGCCGCCCAATGCGGCAGCAACCATCTCAGTCCAAGGGACGGTCCTCCGGTCCACAGCCGACGCTATGGGCCCGCGCCAGGGGCGGGGTGGACGGTCTGCATGGTCCTTCTGGTGCGGGCAGGCACTGCAGTGGGTACCGACGGTCTGGAGCCAATTGGCGTGAGCATGCAGTCCAGGGCACGAGGTGGGGTTGACGTGGCCGTCGGCGACTCGACGCTGTCGCAGATCGACAACCCGGCAAGCCTTGCACTGCGCCCCAGGTCCTCCCGTGGTCTGGATTTCGCCGGCCAGTTCGCCACGCCCTTCGTCGAGTGGTCCGGACCGATCGATTCGGTCGACTCCGAGGTCAACTTCATCCCGGTGGTCAACATGGGCTTCGCCGATCCGGTCGATGACAAGCTCACGTGGGGTCTGGCGGTACATTCGAAGTCGGGATTGGGAACGAGCTATCACGCGCGACACCTGCTCATCCCGTGGACGGACCGTCACGTCCACTCGGACATGAAGAACGCCAGCGTGTCGTTGAACGTCGGATACAGGCTCACCAAGAAACTCTCGGTCGGCGCCGGGCTGCGCGGCGAGGGGGTCACCGCAGAGTTCAGCGAAGTCCTCGGTCCGGTGGATGTCGAGTTCGAGCGCGGCTACGCGACCGGCGTGGGGTGTCAGTTCGGATTGCACTACCAAGTTCGGAAAGACGTGGCGCTTGGTCTGGCCTATCGATCGCCGACCTGGTGCACGGATCTGGCGGGCGGAGACGCGGAGGCGTCGTTTCTCGGGCTGGCGCCCGTGGGGCTGGGGCATGCGAACATCGACCGATTCCGGCTCCCCCAGAAGATCTCAGCCGGCGTTGCGTGGGACGCCACCGATCGGCTGAAACTCGTCGGCGAGGCCCGATGGTTGGGCTACCCCGACACTGTGGTTGACTCGATGCGGGTGGCGACGGACGGGTGGGTCGATCTGCGCGTTGCGCTTCCGCTTGGCTACCAGGATCAGTGGGCCCTCGCCGCCGGGGCCGAATATGAATTAGATCAGCACTGGACGCTTGCTAGCGGGTACCACTACTGCACCAACCCGATCCCGCGGTCGAACCTCAGCCCGATAGGGTCCATCATCGCCCAGCACCACCTCACGATCGGGCTGCGATACGAGCGGGACAACTGGTGGGTCGGGGGCGGGTACATCGTGGCCCTTCCCGCTTCGCTGAGCGCGAGCGGTCAGAGCGACATCCCGATGGGGATCGACTACGGCGACGGCGAGATCTGGCAGGTTCAGCACAGTGTTTCCGTCGGTTTCGGTTTCAGTTGGTAGGGACGACGTATGCACGTTGACGGCCTAGGAGAATTCGAGCCCCGGACCTCGAGACTCATCTCTCTGGTCGACTGGTTCCTGCCACCGAACGTCCGAACCGCCGACGTGGACGCCTGCCGACGGGCCCGGTTGGTGGTCGCATTCGCCCTTCCCCTGATGTTGGCGGCCGTGACCTACGCCGCCATCCTCGCCTGGATGGGCAGCTTGGCCAATGCGGCATCCCTCATGGCGGCCTTCGTCGCCGCGATCCTCGCCGTTGGCGTCTTGCGCCAAACGGGCTCGTCATCGATTGCCGGCAACCTTCTGACCGCGGCCTTCTACGGCGTGTTGACCGCCCTGGCGTGCAGATTGGGAGGGCATGGGGCCCTCGTGCTGCCCTGGTATGTGGGTGTGCCGGTCGTGGCAATGAGCACCGCTGGCCGCCGGCCTGCCGTAATCTGGATGGGCGTGGTTGTCTCTTCGCTCGCGGGGTTCTACACGCTCTACCGCAGCGGGTACGTCTTCCCGAACGATCTGACACCTTACCACTACGACCTGCTGAACTTCTTGGCCCTGGCCGGCCTGATCCTCTTGATCCTGACCCTCTCCTATCTGTACGAGTCGTTCAAGGATCAGACGCTGAGCTGGTTGAGAGAAAGCGAAAAGCACCACCGCCAGGTCTTCGAATCCGCAACCGACGCCATGCTCATCTTCGATGTCCAGGCGAAGATCGTAAAAGCCAATCCGGCTGTGTGCATGCTCTACGGATACGAGCATGGGGAGCTGATCGGGCTTACCGGCAAGGACATCGTTCATCCCGACTGCCACCACCTGTTCGAGAGGTTCCGTCGATTGCTCGAAAGCGAAGGGAAGTTTCACGCCGAATCCGTGGATGTCCGGAGGGACGGCACCGCGTTTCACGTCGACGTTCGAGGCACGGCCATCGATTACAGAGGCAAGCCCCATCTGCTGGCGGTCGTCCGCGACACAACGGAGCGCAAGCGAGCTGAGGACGCCCTGCGGGAAAGCAACGCCAAGATGTCCAAGGCATTGCAGCGCGAGAGGCGGGTCTCGATGGAGCTAGAGGCCGCGATGGAACAACTCGAGGCCGCCACGCGGGATGCCAAGGCGGCCACCCAGGCCAAGAGCGAGTTCCTGGCCAACATGAGCCATGAGATCCGGACGCCCATGACGGCCATTCTGGGATTCGCCGACCTGCTGCTGGCGGAGGAGGACCTGGGCACGGCACCGCCCGAGCGTCTCAATGCCATCCAGACCATCCGCCGAAACGGCGAGTACCTGCTGGAGATCCTCAACGACATTCTCGACGTCTCCAAGATCGAGGCGGGCAAGCTCGACGTCGAGCGGATGCGATGCTCACCCGTCGCACTCGTCGCCGAGGTGCAATCGCTCATGCGGGTCCGGGCCGACGGCAAGAACCTGTCCCTCAACGTCGAGTTCGTCAGCGCCATTCCCGAGACGATCGAGACCGATCCGACACGGCTGAAGCAGATCCTCATCAACCTGATTGGCAACGCCATCAAGTTCACCGAGGAGGGCGGCGTCCGCCTCCTGATCCGTTTCCTAGGCCAGGACCCGGTCCGCCCCCGCATGCAGTTCGACGTCGTCGACACGGGCATCGGCATGAGCGCCGAACAGGCCGCCCGGCTGTTCCAACCGTTCACGCAAGCCGACTCGTCGACAAGCCGGAAGTTCGGCGGGACGGGGCTCGGATTGGCAATCAGCAGGCGCCTGGCCAACATGCTGGGAGGGGACATCAGCGTCGAAAGCAAACCAGGCGATGGAAGCACGTTCCGCGTGACCATTCTCATCGGGTCCGTGGAAGGCGTCCGGATGCTGGAGTCACCGAGCGAGATCGCCATCGCCAAGTCAGCGGGCTCCGCCTCGAGGTCGCGCCTCAACCATCTCGATGGCCGAATCCTCCTGGCCGAAGACGCCCCGGAAAACCAGCGGCTCATCAGTCACATCTTGAGGAAGGCCGGGGCCGACGTCACCGTGGTCGAAAACGGCGAACGTGCCGCAGAGGCAGCGCTTGCGGCGCGCGACGAAGGCAACGCCTTCGACGTCATTCTCATGGACATGCAGATGCCCAAGATGGACGGCTACGAAGCGACCACCTTGCTTCGGCAGAAGGGCTACACCGGCACGATCATCGCGCTGACCGCCCATGCGATGGCGAGCGACCGAAAGCGGTGCATCGCCGCAGGCTGCGACCATTACGCCACCAAGCCGATCGACCGCGAAGCGCTCTGTCGGACGATCCATGCGTACCTCGTCCCAGGCCCCAGCGCGCGCCCGCGAGATCTGCACCAGATGCTCATCAGCGATTTCGCCGACGATCCCGGCCTGGCCGCGATCATCGAGCAGTTCGTTGCAGCGCTTCCGGAACGCCTGGCCGCCATCGAAAAGGCCCTTGCCGAGCGAGATATGGACACACTGGTCCGCTTGGCTCATCAACTCAAGGGCGCAGGCGGGAGCTTCGGCTTCGCCCCCATCACGGAGGCAGCCAAGGCCCTGGAGTGCGCGGCGAAGACACAATCCGACCTGGGTCGGTTGGAGGATCAGGTTCGTGGGCTCGCCGATCTCTGCGGGCGAGCGACCTGCCCGCCGAAACCACGATCGCAAAGCCATACCTGAGGAATCTGTTCCCGGCTCCGTCGCCGCTCGTTGGGACGATCTGGCCCCGGAACGCGCCGAGGGAACGGACCGGTCTGTAGTCCGACGATCCGGGCGTCGCGATCCGGACGGGGTCGGGCCGCGATCGGCTTGTCCCGACGCGGCGCGCCGGATACAACTTCACGTTAGGGCCTCGTCGGTCGACGGTTGGAGGAGCGGTCGCGTTCCACATGGAGCATGCTCATGATCGAACAGAACAGAATCCCGAGACGGCGGTTCTTAGGCGCGGTTGCGGCGGGCGCCGCTGGCACTGCGATTGCCAACACACGGGCACAAGGTGCGAAGCAGAAGCCCAAGCGATCGAGCGGCAAACCCAATATCCTCTTCGTCCTGGCGGATCAGTGGCGGGCGCAGGCGACCGGGTACGCGGGCGACCCCAACGCCATCACGCCCCATCTGGACCGACTGGCAGCGCAGAGCCTCAATTTCACCCACGCCGTGTCGGGCTGCCCGGTGTGCTCTCCGTACCGGGCAAGCCTGACGACCGGGCAGCATTGGCTGACGCACGGGGTCTTCCTGAACGACGTGCATCTGAGAGACGAAGCCGTCTCCCTGGCCGAAGCACTCAAGTCGGGCGGCTACGACACGGCCTACATCGGCAAGTGGCACCTGGACGGGCATGGTCGGTCGAGCTTCATCCCCCGCGAGCGGCGGCAGGGATTCGAGTTCTGGAAAGCCCTTGAATGCACACACAACTACAACGACTCCGTCTACTACGGCGACAAGAACGTGCGTCGCAAGTGGGAGGGTTACGACGCGATCGCCCAGACGCGCGAGGCCCAGCGGTACATCCGCCAACATGAGGGTGATCGCCCGTTCGCGCTGGTCCTGTCGTGGGGGCCGCCGCATGCGCCCTACCAGACAGCGCCGGTGGAATACCGGCGCAAATGCGACCCCGAAAAGACCGTCCTGCGTCCCAACGTGCCGGCCGGTCAGGCCGACGTCGCCCGGAAGGAGCTTGCCGGCTACTACGCACACATCGCCGCCCTGGACACGTGCCTGGATCAGTTGATCAAGACCTTGAAGGAGTGCGGCATAGAGGAAAACACCGTGTTCGTGTTCACAGCCGACCACGGCGACATGCTTCATTCCCAGGGAGCGGTCAAGAAGCAGCAGCCCTACGATGAGTCCATCTCGGTTCCGTTCCTGCTGCGCTATCCCGCGAAACTCGGCCCCGCTGGCCGGCGGCTCGACACGTTGCTCAACTCGCCCGACATCATGCCGACGCTGCTTGGACTGTGCGGCGTGGAGATTCCCAAGCCGGTGGAAGGCACCGATTTCTCCGCTGCGCTGATTCGCGGCGAGGCGCCATCCGTCGACGCAGCCCTGATCATGTGCCCGGCGCCGTTCGGACAGTGGACGCGGCGGCGCGGGGGCCGCGAATACCGCGGGGTCCGCACGACGCGCTACACCTACGTCCGCGACCTCGACGGTCCCTGGCTGCTTTACGACAACCAGGCCGACCCGCACCAACTCGAGAACCTCTGCAACAAACCGAAGTGGGCCGGTTTGCAGGCCCGGTTGAACGCAACACTGGACCGAAAATTAAAGGAAACCGGCGACGAGTTCCTGCCGGCGGGCGAGTACGTCAAGCGCTGGAACTACGTCGTGGACAAGAACGGTACCGTGCCCTACACCAGGTGACCCGTGCGGAAGGGAACGTTGCGCGCCCCTCAGCGGTCGTCCACCTCCGCCCGCCAAGCCATGAGCTTACGCCGAAGCTCCGCTTGGAGCGCCGGGTGCTCGGGCTTGCCTGCGAGGTTGTTCATCTCGTGCGGGTCTTCCTTCAGGTCGAACAGCTCGACTTCGTCGGTCAGGAGGTGCTGGATGAACTTGTACCGCTCGGTGCGGACGCACCGCGTGACCATCCGATGGTAGCTGGGTTTGTGGCGCGACGCGAAGCCGGCGAAGATCTGCTCGCGTCGGGGATCGTCGCGGCCCTGATAGTACCCCAGCAGCGTCCGCCCCTCGACGCCGTCGGGGACCTCGACGCCAGCGGCCTCGAGAATCGTCGGGCAGATGTCCATCAGCGTGGTCAGCGCGTCGTGGGTCGGCGGGCCGCGTCGGAGCCTGGGGTACCGGACGATCAGCGGCGTGCGAATGCCCTCCTCGTACATGGTCTGCTTGCCGACGAAGCCGTGTGACCCCATCGAATAGCCGTGATCGCCGACGAAGATGACCAACGTGTCGTCCGCCAGGTTGAGCTCGTCGAGCTTGTCGAGCACCCGGCCGATCTGCGCGTCCATCTGCGTGATCATGCCGTAGTACTGCGTGAGGCCGGCGCGGACGGCCCACCGAAACCGCGGCCAGGGCAGCTGCCGCTGATCGCGCAAGCTCGGGAAGTTGTCCTGAGCCCTGAACGGCGGGGTCTGCGCGAAGTTGACCGGCACGGGCATGTCCCACATGTCGTACATCCGGTCGTAGGGACGCGGCGGGACCCATGGGTCGTGCGGAGCGGTGAAACTGAGGAAGACCGCGAACGGCCTGTCCTTCGGTCGGTGCTCGAGGAACTTGATGGTGGCGTCGGCGAAGGCGGTGCTGGAGAACGTCCCCCTGAACTTGCGAGCCTTCTTCGGCTGGCCGTAGTCGACGAGCGGGATCCTGCGATGGTCGTACATGCCCCCGAGCCAGATGTTGGCGCCCGACGTGAACCCGCGCGTCGACGGCCGGCCGTCGTTGTGCCACTTGCCCGTGTAGAACGTCTCGTAGCCCGCGGCGGCGAGCAGCTTCGGCCATGTCGGCGAGGTCGGCTTGATTGCCCGGCCGAAGGTGACCGAACCGTTGATCCAACTGTCTTGCCCGGTCAGGATGCAGGCGCGACTGGGCGTGCAGATCGGGTTCGGCGAGAAGCAGTGCGTGAACCGAACACCGTCGGCGGCCAGCCGGTCGAGATGCGGCGTCTTGAGCACCGGATGCCCGGCGCAGCCAAGCGCATCGTGCATGTGATCATCAGAGACGACAAACAGGATGTTCGGAGGGCGATCCTTCGATCGCGAAGGGGCGCCCGGCGCAGCGGGAAGCCTCACGACGAATCCCACCACCGCAACTGCCGATACCGTCGCGAAGAGCTGTCTGCGATTCATCTTGCGGCTCCCGTAGTGACGTGAGTCTGATGCGGTTTGCCTCGTCCTTCGGTGCACACCATGGCATTGCCTCCATCGGAGGCCATGCCTATGCTGACGCGCGAACAGGCTATCTACGCGCGCGTCCGGATGCAATCGTGCGGATGTCGATGCCGTTGGAAGGAACCGGAACATGTCTAAGACCGGATACCTGGCTGCAGCAGCGTGTGTGTGTTTCGGACCCACAGTACAGGCAGCGGCGGCACGAGCCAAGGATACCATGCTCACGCATCTGGATAGGCTCGTCGACGCCAAGTCCCTCAGCAAAGACGACACGAATCTCTGGCGGACGGTTCCCTACCGGGCCGAGGACTTCAGCGGGGTCATGCTCGCCGACGGCGGCGGACCCAAGCCCAAGCCGCTCGCCATTCGGCTCGGCGTGAAAGGACCGCACCGCATCTACCTGGGCATCCACAGTGGGTATGGCCTCCCCCAAATCCGAGTCCGCCTGAGCAAAGACCCCTCCAGCCAAGTCGTCAAGCGCCCGGACGACATGAAGGACTCCACCTACGACTGTGGCGTCACCATCTACGAGGTGCCGTGGAAACCGGCGGACCTGACCGGGCAAGACATCGTTCTGGAGGGCGTGGGCGATCCGAAACACAGGTCCAGCGGCCTGGCGTTCATACGCCTGGAACCCCTTGCGAAGAGACGGATACGCTACCCCATGGCCATCACCAATGACGGCCATGGCATCTTCGGACAGGCACGCCACACGCGTCCGGAAGACCTGGTCAAGGCATTTGACAACATCCCTGATGACACGTGCATGCGGATGCTGATCTGGGGAATCGGCGAAGGCGATGTCTGCAACTACCCGACGAAAGTGGGCACCTACGAGCATTGCGGTGGCGAGTATGTGCACGCCTTCAGCCAGACGCGGTCCAAGAACCTGAGTCTGTGGAAAGCAAAGGGATGGGACAGCCTGCAGGTGGTCAGGGACTACGCGCGGAAACGCAAGTGGGAGTTCCAGGTCTACATCAGGATGGAGGCGTTTGCGTCTCCGTTCCCCTTCGACAGAGGCGGCTCGAAGTTCTTCCACAGCCACCCACAGTACCATTGTCTGGACAGAGAAGGTCAGCGCGTCTGCCGGCTGAGCTACGCCTATCCCGAAGTGCAGGATCACATGGTCAGACTGATCAGCGAGATCGCGGGCTACCAACCAGACGGCGTCTGCATGTGTTTCATCCGAGGCATCCCGCTCGTCCTCTACGAGCCGATCATGATCGAGGGGTTCACAAAGAAGCACGGCAAGGACCCCAGACAGCTCAGAGAGCAGGACCCGCTATGGATGGCCTATCAGGGCGAGGTGATCTCTGGGTTCGTGGCGAAAGCCAAGCGGGCGTTGAAGCCCAATCAACGTCTCTCCGCCATCGTCCCCGGCAATGAGCTTGACTGCAGGCGGTGGGGGCTGGACGTCCAGACGTGGGTCAAGGAGGGTCTCATCGACGACCTGATCCCCGTGGGCCAACGGTTTGACGAACGAGACGTTCATCGCGACGACCCCGACAAGCTGGACTTCAAGTACTTCTGCGGGCTGGCGGGAAGGGGCAGGATCCGTCTGATGCCCATGCTCTATCCCTGGGACAAGTTCCGCCGCGACTACGCCGGATGGCGGAAGCTGATGCATTCGTTTCTGGACGCCGGGGCGAACGGCTACGTGGTCTGGGACGCGTTCGACTACGGACCGTGGGGGGTCGCCAACCGCTTCGTGCGTGTCAGCGACATCGGGTACGACCGGCGGGACGCGGCAGGGCCGGCCAAGGCCAAACGGATACGGCTGCTGAGCGTGCAGGGATTCCGGGTGGACCGATACCACCAGTTCGAGGTGCTGTGACGTAGTGATCGTCCGACGGGAGCGTCAGGGCGCAGGATCGAGCACGTTCCGCACGTCGGAGTCGAAGGCGGCGTCGCGGATTCGGCGGTCGGCGCTCACGGGCTTGGTGTTCAGTCGCCACCGAACAAGCCCCACGTCCCTCGGCGTGGGCGGGCCCTTCGGGCCGGGCTGACTGCGGTATCCCGTGCCGAAGGCGGTGAGGATCCAGCCGTCCGGCAGGAGCACCGACGAGGTGGCTTGGCTGCTGGGCCACCAGGCGTTCCGGCCCTTCCGGTTCCCCGACCAGCAGTGCAGGATGTAACGGTGGTCGAGGTCCCAGGTCCGACCGTGATCGCGGCTGACGATGGCCTCGATGCCGAACTGCGGGAACCCATCTGACGTATCGACATACCCCTTGCGGACCACGTAGGTCATGACCAGGTCGTTGTTGGGCATCCGGACCCATGAGGGGTGATGGCGTCCCCAGTCGTACAGCTTCCTGACACCCGACCACGTGCGACCGTTGTCCTTGGAGACGGAGACGCCCAACCCCTCGTAGTGGTCGAGCGTCTGGCCCTTCATCCTGGTGGGGATGTCGGTTCTGCACGCGGCCAGCAGTTCGCCGTTGGCCGCACGGCATAGGGCGACCTCACTGACGGCATGCCACTGCGGCACCTTGATCCCCTTGCCCCAGGTCTTCCCCCCATCCGTGCTCGATCGGAGGTACGCCTGCTGGTGGGCAACCTTGACCGCCGGGGAGCGGTGCCACGTGTATCCCGTCTCCACCAGGCGGACGATCCTGCCGGTCTTGGGATCCCGATCGACCAGCGGCGGGTCCCAGATGTACCAGGGCTTGCCGTCGGGCGTGGGCGCGACGGGCAGGGGATTGCCCCAGGTCTGACCGTAGTCTCGGCTGAACCAGCGAGCACCGGCGTACAGCAGGACCCTCCCTGCACCCAGATAGGTCAGGCTCGTGCCCAGGCCCGACACGGGCTCGCCCGCCTTGTCGAGGGCGATGGGGCGCGGCGCAGTCCACGTCGCACCGCGGTCGTCGCTGAACAAGACCTCGGGGTGATGCGGATAGTCGCAGCCGACCAGCATGAGTAGCCGGTCCTTCTCCGGCATGTAGACGATATAGGGAACGGCCACCACCCGGTTCCAGTCCTCGGTCACGATCTGAAGCTTCGCAGGGAGGGGGATCTGTTTGGCATCCCCGTTGAGCTGACGAACGCTCTGAGGCCGCCAGGCCGCAAGACTCGACGACCACATCAGCATCCCTCCGAGCATGCCCGTCAGTACCGGCCTGTAGATCGTTGTCGTTTTCATCACCCTCCGCTCCCACACATCATCACAGCGGGACAGTGGACTTCGTGTCCGCCGATTGCCGCGCCTTGATGGCGACCTCCGTGGCCCGGAATGGGTCCTCCGGCGAAAGGAGGTGCGGCTTGCCGCCACGAAGCTCCGTGACGAAGTCGATGAACATGTTCGTCTTCGAGTCGGGCAGCGGCAGCTGCCTCGGGCCCTGCTCGTCGGTGGTCAACTCACAGAACGTCTCGTCGGTCTTGCGCACCTCGACGACGCCCTCCAGCCCGACCACGCGGATCCGGTCGTCGCCATGGCTGGGCGCCTTCTTGGGCCGGAAGTAGTCGAACGTTAGCGTGGTCTGTCCGCCGTTGGTCATCTCGAACAGCAGCGCGCCGCAGTCCTCACACTCGGGATACTCCGGGTGTCCCTTCACCGCCTGCCGCGCGGTCACCGAGGCGTACTCCAACCCGCTGACGAATCGGATGAAGTCGATGGCGTGGATGGACACCCACAGGATCGACCCGCCGTAGTCCTTGCGTCGTTTGTAGTACCAGGGACGCTGGGTCCCCCATCGGTAAGACTTCTGGGCGCTGATGAGGATCGGCTCGCCGATCAGGCCCTCTTTGACCGCTTGATGGGCGGCCGCGAGCGGCGGGGAGGTCCGCATGGGCAGCATCGCGGTGACGCGGACCTTGGCCTTGTCGCGCTCCGCCCGAAGACGATCCAGGTCCTTCATCGACGCGGCGATCGGCTTTTCGCTGAAGACGTGACACCCGCGACGGACCGCCTCGATGTTGACCTCTCCGTTGCGGGCGTAGGGAGCGAAGACGGCGACGATGTCGGGCTTTACCTCGTCCAGCATCTTGCGATAGTCGTCATAGACGCGCGCCTGCGACGTCCATGAAGGGAACTTGCGAAGCTTCTCGAGCTTCTCGTCCGGCCAGGACTTCGCCGCAGCGGCCAGTTGACAACCCTCGAGATTCCGAATCCCGCGCTGGACATCGTGGTAGTGTCCCTGCACCCCGATCTGGGCGACGCGGAGCGCGCCCTTCTTCTCCTTAGCAAGAGAGGGGCCCGCGAACGCTGCAGCGGCTGCCCCCGTCACGAACGCCCGCCGACCGATCTTGCCAGAACCTCTACGATCTTCCATGGTCTCGCTCCTGTGCATGGCGTGGACACTCACCGAATCGGAACGTCAGTCCATCTCAGGCCCCGGGCTCAGGTCCTACCGGGGCATGCTCCTGTCGTAGACCTCGATATGACCCACCATCGCGTGGCGGCGGCGCACCTCCTCGCAAACGTACCGGACGTAGCGCGCCCTGGTCTTGTCGGCGAACTCGAACACGATCCGCCGATTCTTCGCGCAGGTCTTGACGGGCACCAGGGCCCCAAAACGCTCTCCGTCCAGCGATGTCTCGATGTGATAACGCGTCGGCGTGACCAGATCAAACCGATGGTCGATCACCACGGCCCGGATCCCGAAGACCTTCCCCAGATCCACCTGCAGCCACTGGGGGCGGCCCTCGGTGACGGGCTCGTTCGATATCCACAGGTTGTGCTCGTCGGCGTCGATGGCATGATCCGGATGGCCCACGTCATTGGACGCCGCCAGGTGGCTGGAGGCCCTCGCCTTGGCGCCCCGCGCGTCCGACGCCAGGTTGCGCTTCGCCTTGAACGCCAGCAAGGCGGACGTCTTGGCCGAGACGTAGGTGGGGTAGAAGGGAAAGTAATCGGTGTTCGGGTAGACGCCGATGATCTCATCGCCTCGCCACAGGAACTCGTACGTCACGTCCGCCGTCTTCTCCGTGTGCGTGGAGACGGGCAGGTCGTAGGTCAGGACGATCTGGCCCGGCAGGACGCTGCGCGGCACACGGGCGTAGTCGTCGACAATCGACAGCTTGATCGGCCTGCCATCGACGGTGATGCGCACGGACACTCTCGGCGTCCATCTCGGAATCCGGATCAGCACGTTGTCGGTCACCTTGGGGACGATCGTCACCTTCGCGGATCGCCTCCTCGTCGACGTCATCCGAAGGAGCTCGTCGTCGAGATCGAGATGGAAGTGGACCTTGATACCGTTCTCGGTTCGCGACGCGATGTGGTTGTAGAAATCGACGACCGTGTGGAGGACGGCGGAGGTGACGTCCGTCACGCAGGATTTTCCGGCGTGCGGATGTCGATGGCACCCGCCATACGCGCCGATGATCCGGCGCTCGACGTTTCGATAGCGGTCCTCGTGTGCGTGTTCTGCGGGCGGTGCCTTTGCGCGCAGGACCGGGCAGTTCGTGAGCTGCGAAGGGACGATCCGGCATCTCAGCAGTCGCGCCGCGTCGTCGAGGAACTCGCCGTAGCCATGACGCGTGCCGAGCCACAGGGCGATTTGCGCTGCGTCGCCCGTCGATGCGGTCTCGCCGGTCCGCCCGCCGATGTCGTGGGGGCTGAAGCCGGACCGTTTGACGAAGCCATCTCGCACGGTCTTTCGGAACGTGGCCGCGACGGCGTCGATGTACTCCCGCCGGCCGGTCAGCTCGCCATATAGGAGCAACCCGCGAAGCGTGCCGAAGTAGGAGTGCGAATGCCACGCCTTCGAGGCACCGTTGAACGAACCGTCGGGATGAGTCGTGTGCTTCAGGTGATAGCGAGCCGCCCGATCCGCCAACGTCAGGGCCGAGGGATCGCCGGTGGCCTGGTAGAACCAGACCAACGCCTCGATCAGACGGCCGTGAGAGTTCGTGTGCTCACGATGGGACGTGGCGACGTCGGCCTTGACGCCGAGGCGCCGACAGTAGTCGAACCCCTCGACCGTCCATGTGCCGTCTTCGTTCATGAGTCGCAATAGCGACCCAATCATGGCGTGTCCCTTCGCCCGGGCCCAGTCGCTGTCGCGATGCCGCACGAGGCCGTTCAGGGCGAGTAGGCCCTCCCTCAGCGAGTGGAGATCGAATTCGGGCTTGACCCCGTCCATGTCACCCGGCGCTAGACACAGGTTGTCGGGGTTGTCGAAGAAGCGCTGCAGGTTCGCAAGCATAGCGGCTTCGATGTGGGGGGGAATGCGAAACCCGGTCGCGTTCTCCAGGCGGAGCATCGCGTCCCACCACCGGCCGAGGTTGTGCCCGGGCCAGCGGGACGTGAACTTCGTGTGCGGGATGTAGGGCCACACGGCCGCGAAGCACGACCAATGCGGTAGGTAACCAAAGTCCGGCCGGAGGATGTTCAGCATGTTCTGACCGGCCAGCTCGAGCGATCGCTTCAGATCGATCCGCGTGGTCATGTCCAGCGTGCCGACCCCGGGCGGCTTGATCTGATACATGCTGGGCACCCCTTCGTCGCGGAGCAGGAACGCGCAGTCGGAGAAAATGAACCCGTGATGCTCGCGGGCGTAGTAGGCCCCGCCCGCGATGACAAGCTTCCCGTCCATCTCGACCGCGGCGCCCCAGCCGAGGGGGATGGGGAGGTCCGGCCCGCGCGTCCAGGTCCTCGTCTGGGGCGCGTACCGATGGATGGCCCGGCCGTGCTTGGTGCCCCAGCCGCCCATGACCCAGATTTCCCCATCGTGGACGGCCGTCAGGGGAGCGTTCGGCGGACCGATGGGCATGGGCGGCACGCTCGTGTCCCACCCCCGCCGCTCGGGATCATACACGTAGAGCCCGGGGGCGTTCGGAAACGCGTCGGACCGTCCTCGTCCGACGTAGATCTTGCCATCGAGCACGCAGCCGCTCGCCTGGCGGAACGTCCTCGGCGCGTCCGGCTCGGAGCGCCACGTCGTCTCGCCTGGCGCGATGCTGAGCATCGAGGCGAATTCGCGCTTCTCGTCGGCTCCGCCGATGACGTACAGCCGCCCGCCAGCGGTCAAGGCCACCAGTTCCGCCCGCGGCACCTCGAGCGCCGGGCCGCGTCGCCACTGGCGGGTGCTGGGGTTGAACACCTCGACGAGTCTCAACGTCTGTCTGCGATCTCCCGTTGCGGCGGTGTAGGTGTATCCGCCGAGAACCCAGATCTCACCGGCCAGCGCCGCGATGCCGCAGTACCCCCGTTTGACGGACATCGGCGGCAAGACATCCCACTGGTTCTTCTTCGCATCGTAGGCCCACAGCGAATCCAAGGCGGCCATCTTGACTGGGTAGCCGTAGTGGGTGATGCCCCCGGAGACGTAGAGTGTGCCGTCGAGCAGAACGCCGTAGAAATCATGGTTGCCGACCGGCAGCGACGCGAGGCGGCGCCATCGCGACGTCGACGGCGTCCGCAGGACGTCGCCCCCAGCCACCACCCAAATCGCGCCATCCCGATCGGTGTGGACGGCCCGAACCGGCGCAGCGGGCAGACCCTCAACGGCAACGCGACGGGCCACACCTGTCCCGTCAACGTACATGTCCAGCTCGAACACACTGCCGTCGGCGAAACCGGCAAGGGCGCGACCACTCGGCGCCAGACCTAGCGCCGTGACGTCTACCTTGGGCAAGTCCTTCTTGGGGAACGATACCCAGCCGGCCTGCGGCCGGCGTGGATCGAACCGGACGAGCTCCGACCCACCAGCGGCCCACACGAAGCCGAGGCCGTCCATGGCCAGTGTCTCCCATCGAGCGGGATGGAGGTCAGCCTTTCCTGCGAGCACCGTCCACGCCTTTCGATGCGGCGCGAGCAGGGCAACGACGCGGGTCTTGTCCGGCGAGCCATCTTGGCGTACGAGACCCCAGACATTGCCGAACGGATCCTCGCCAGAGGGCGCGGGGCATGGGCCGGGCACGGGACAGCATGGAACCGCACAGAATTCCCCGTCCGGCGCGCGGAGCTTCGGGCAACCTTCTATCCACAGATCGCCCAGGCGCCCCACGAACAGACGCCTTATTCCGCTTGTCTTGCCGCCGAACCGTTCTGTATGGTCTGTCGCGGTCGCCGACGCAGCCGAGGGCAGCACTTTGATCCTGTCTTCGATCGTGTACCAGATGCCGCCGTCGCGCGCCACGGCAACGCCGCCGACCTCCCCCCGGTCGACCTGGAGGAGTCTGCCCCGGTCCCAGATCAGCAGGCTACCTTGATGACCGCCAAGGCCGAAGACGACACGTCCCTGGGCGTCCTCCGCGATAACGGTCCGAACGTCCGGCAAGCCGCGCCGCACCCGGACGGTCTCAGCCATCGTCGACGAGCCGATCGCCAACAGACAGGACATCGCCAGCACACGACGGTGGACGTGCATCCTGAACACCCCCCCCACCATGCGTCTCCGATCCATCCTCATGGACTCGTCGAGACCTCAGCCGTACGCAGGAGATCCCGCGCCTGCGCGTCATCCATACCGACAAGGCCCAGAACCATTCGCTCGCCCACGCTGACCGTCGTCGTCCCCCCGCTGCTTCGAACCGGAACCGCACGGACAAACGGACGCATCGCCCTTACGCGGTCGGATGGAACGCCGAGCGTTAGGTCGAGGCTCCCGCGGACCGCCCAGAGTAGGACATACGTTCGATCGGGCGCGCTGGTACGGCGAAACGTGTAGGCCCGTGCGACCTGTCCCCCCCCGACCGTTGGTACGGGCTGGATCCCGACCAGTTCGTATTGGCCCTGCTCGTTGACGAACAGATGATGCTCCTGGTCGAGCCTTTTGAGCTCCTCGCGCTGGGCGTCGGTCAGTTTCTGGGCGATCCGCGCATCCTCCCAGATCTTGATGACCTCGAGGCAACTCTCGGCGCGCGGGTTGTGGACGTCCTGAAGCCCGATGGAGATGGCACACGGACAGTCCCAGGCGGCGGCACGGCTGAAAACGTACTCGAGCGTGTCCGGCGTGAGGTACACCTTCTTGCGCCTACCGAAGTGATGGATCCAGCCGAAGTCCACGCGCGTGAAATCTAACGCCAGCCGAGCCGCATCCTGACAGGGATACCCACGGCAGAACCGCTTCAGCTTTGCAGGATGCACCGAATCGTACGCGTTGCCCCGGCTCATCATGTGCCAGCTGAAGTGCGTGTTCAGGTACGATTCGCAGACGGGCGGCTCGGGCTGGATCTGCCGGTAGACCCGCCACTGGGCGTTCGCGCAGTGATACCAGAACGGCTCGTGGACGTCTTCCGAGCCGTCAAAGTAGACCATCTCGTAAGGCCCGGTCTGCTTCATGATCCGCCCGATCCGCTGGGCGACCTCCTCCTGAATATCCGTCTCTTGATCGAAACGGATGAAGCGAGGCCACGTATCCACGTCTAGCAGCGCGATCGGGTCACCGCGACGGTGATCGGCCGCCGTCGTTCCCATCGCACCGCGCTGACATCCCTCGAACCGGTACGGCGGTTTGGTGGTGTAGGCTTCGTAGATGATGAGCTCCTTGCCCGCCTGGAGGACCCGCCGCTGTTTGTCGAGCGTGCAGCCGACAGGATTCTCGCTGACGGCGATAACGCGGGCCTTCGCGTCGATGTCGCCCGCCAGCGTGAACCGTCGCGCCTTGTGGAGTCGATCGTCGGGAATCGGGGTCACGTAGGGATCGGTCCTGTCGGCCTTGCAGTAGTGGATGTGCAGACCGACGCCCAATCCGGCCTTGCGGATGGCATCCGTCACCTGCTTGAGATCGGCCATGCCGTTCGGATACCTCGAATTCCAGACGAAATGCCCCGCGCCTTCCGCGAATGCACGGTAGGAAAACAGAATCACGCGCAGACCGCTTCGCTTGGCCCACTGGGTGTATTTGTCGATGTTCTGCGGTGACGGATCGCGGGCCCACAGATAGGACCGGCGTTGGGCCGGCGAGCGTCGATTTTTGGCCCCTTGGGGCATGCCGAAGTCGCGCTCGACGACGGCCATGCGGTCCAGGAAGGTTTTCTTCGGATCGGCGCACCCGAACAGCACCGCCGTCGCTCCTTCCAGGCCGACGTTGCGGTGGGCCGTCGCTCGCAAGCCCACGGTCTTCCTGCTTGTCGACGGGACGGCCATCGACGCGTCGGTCCGAACGTTTCCCCCGCACAGACAGATGCCAAACGCATCGTCGTAGGCGACGTTGATCCATCGACCCAGGCACGGCAGGGGCTTGATGCGAACCTGAAGCAGGTGGACGGCGTCAACGGGTTTGCCGTGCACCGACACGAGTCTGATGGCTGCGTAGTGATCTGACTGGATGACCTGGAGCTTGGCGCTCGCCTCCGCCCGGCCGAACGTCACGGTCAGCAGATCGCCGGTCCGCTCGACGGAGGTCGCCGACCAGGTGTGGGCACCTTGCTCGACGGCGAACGCCGGCCCGGGCCCGGGCCAGCGCGTCCAAGCGTATTCGCGGTTCAGGGGCTTGGCCAACAGGCCGCCGCAGACGCCGTCGGCGCCGATCGTGAGTCGGATGTCTCGGGTCTCGAGCACGATCTCAGGCCGCGCGGGTTCGGCCGCCGCCAGCGATGCGGCGCACAACAGAAGGCACCCCGAGCAACTCGCCAACATCATCCGTCGGACCCTCCGCCACGCAACCCGGTCGCACGACAGCGGTTCGTAGCTTACCGCATCAGGTCGTAGCCGAGAATGGTGGGACACCAGTATTCCTCGATGTGCTCGATGACGAGTTGCGTTCCCTGGACGTGGCTGACGTAGGGCCTGTCGCGCGGGTCATAGAGCGCGTCAGTCAGATCGCGGGCGAGGACCACGTTGAAGCCGAGGTCGACCAGGTTCCGGATGCCGAACGGTCGGCCCAGAACGCACATGTTCGTGTGGATCCCCATCACCACCACGTTCTGGATGCCCTCATGCTTGAACAACCGATAGATCTCGCTCCCGCCCGCACTCACCACATCGCCCGCCACAACGTCGATCGCGGGGTGAACGTGCCGGTCGATCCTGACCGTCATGTCGGGCGGGACGGGGTCGTCGCAGCCGCCGTCCCGGTCGTCGATGGGCAGGGGCGGCTCACGCTTCCGGTCGACGTACCGCCAGGCCTCGATCTTGAACGGCTCGGTCACCGGCGGCGCGGCCTTGATTCGGGCCCGGTACTTCGCGTCCTCGTAGAAGTGTATCCCCCCGCTGGGCGCGTGGACGATCGTCACGCCCCGGGCGCGGGCCGCCGTGACCACCAGGTTGACGTAGGGCGCCAGCTCGCCCGCACGGGCCATTGCCTGCTTGCACGGGTGCTCGGCCCACATGTCGATGACGAGGATCGCCGTCTTGGCGGCGTCCCAGCGCAGCGCCTCGCGCCGAATCTCGAGTCTGGAGCGGTATCGCTTCCCCTTCACCTCCTTGCGGTGGCGCGCATGCAGACGCAGCGTGTGCGACTTTCGCTGCGCTTGCGGATTCCCACCGGCCTGGATCGCCCTGGCTGGCGATTGTGCAACGGTGATACCTGCCACGGCCAACGCCATCATCAAGCGGATCATGTTCGATCTCCTGTCGACCCCGTCGAGGGTGTCTGCCACCACGGCTTTGTGGCACAATACCGCCGTTACCGAGGGCCTTTCAACGGGAGAACCAAGTGATGTCCAGTGAGAGGCGAGGCCGATCGATGACACGACGGACCGCGGTTCGAACCATGCTGGCGGGCGCCACCACCGCGGCCGGGTCCGTCGCGCGTGGCGCGCTGGCCCAAGCCCCCGCGAAGAAGCGTCCCGCCACCCCGGCGCGCGCCCGACGCGGCTCGCCCAGCGGGGCCAGGCGCGTGGAGCGTCAGGCGACGGGATCTGAGATCTGGCAGATCGAGACGCAACTCAGGTACAGCCATACCTACGCGAGCATCTACGGCGAGCGGTCGTGGTGCTCGGCCGATTCGCGGTACTTCGTCTACCTGAGGCGAAACGAATACCTGTGGGGCCCGAACAACACCGAGCTGATGGCGGTCGCGCTGGGAACGTGGGAGCGGTACCGGCTGGACATCTGCACGGGACGCCCGGGCATGGCCATCTCGCATGACGGCCTGCTCTACTACCTCAAGCATCATGCCGAGGACGATGCGGTCTATCTGATGCGGGCCGATCTGTCGGAGGGACGTCCGCAGAAGCTGCTCCGGCTCGACGGTTTCGTGATGAGCCTCGGCACGGCGTCAACGGACGGACGCTACTACGCATACGGGACCATGCTGGACAAGGCGTGGAAGCTGTTCGGGGTGGTGCTGGTCGATCTGAAGACCGGCCGGCGCGAGGTCATCGACCGGGATCCATCCCTGTGCAACCCCCATCCCCACTTCGAGCCCGGTGAGGGCAAGTGCATCCTGATCCAGCACAACCGGGGATGCAGATTCTCGCCCGAAGGAGAGCGGATTCACATCGTCGGGCCGGAGGGGGCCACGCTCTACCTGCTCTCCGTGCCGGACGGCAAGCGGACGCCCTTGCAGGTGGGCAAGCCCCACACGGCTCCCATCAGCGGCCATGAGGTCTGGGCCGGCACGACCCAGGAGATCTGGATGACGGCCGGTGACCTGATTGCCGTTCGAGAAGGCGAACCGGCCCGCAAGCTCACCAAGGGGTTCAACTTCGTCCACGTACACGCATCCCGGTGCGGGCGGTTCTTCCTGTGTGGCAACCACCGGGGGCAGTACGACCTGGTGCTCGGGTCGCGCAAGACCGGCAAGACGGCCGTCGTCTGCTCCGCCAAGACCCGAACCGGCGGCCCGCCGAGGACCATCCTGAATACCCATCCCCGCCCCTACCTCACGCCGGACCTGAAATGGGCCATCTTCCTGTCCAACCGGTCGGGCAGCCCACAGGTCCACGCGGCCAGCGTACCGGATGGCATGGTCGAGAAGCTGGAAACGACATAGCTCCGCGGGTAGATCGTCAGGAAAGCGCAGCAGCGGCCCAATTGGGGGAAACGAGATCGGACGGGGTGGTCTTGTTGCTGCTCATCCTCGTATAATGTATGCAAGACCTCGCAGCAATGGGGGGCGAAGGGCGAGGGCAGGGGGTCGTAGCTTCCACGCTGGCTGTCTACCGGCCCGGCCGGCGGCTGGCGAACGCGGTCAGACCCTACGCGAGGACCGTCCGGATACGATGCGGGCACGATCGGGATGAGTGACGGTTCCGTCCAAACCGAGTCGCTGTCTCCCCGTGCGCGGGATGCGGTCTACGTCTTGTTCGCACCCCGCTCCGTCTACGAACGCGTCGAGGACACGGCCGCATACGGGTGGACATTCGCCTTCCTCATCCTGCTGACGACGCTGCTGGGCGCGGTGACGATTCAGACCGGCCTGATCGATCAGAGCATGGATCGGCTCACCGAGGACCGCTTGGCGAGCCTCGAGTTGACGCGAAACGACCGTGACTCCCGGCTGAAGCTATCCCAGCGCATGGAGGACGTGCGCAAAGATGGCGAGTTTCTCAAGATGATGGCCCGGGCGCATGCCCTGTTGTTCGCGCCCGCTCACCTGATCGCTTCCATTCTGCTCATCTCGGCCGTGCTCTACGCGGCGGTGGCGCTGTCCGGGCGGAAGCCCGAGTACCATACCTTGGTGGCGATATGCGTCTACGCGTCCGTGGTCGAGCTCGTCGCGATGGGGCTGCGCGTGGCGATGATGATGGTCTTCCGCACGGCTGAGGTGGACATGTCGCTGGCCCTGCTGGCGCCTTCGTCGATGCCGAAGGGGTGGATGCTCACCGTGCTGGGCAGCGTGAGTCCCTTTCAGGTATGGTTCTGGTACCTGGTTCGCTCCGGACTCGTGACCACCTGGCAGCTGGGGCGGATCTGGTCGGTGGTGGTTTGCGTTCTGCTTTTCGCGTCTACGTGTGCGCTGCGAGCGCTGCCGGCCCTCGTAGTGCAAAGCGGGATGCCGTTGGCGGGCTAGGGAGGTGAGAAAAAGGACGGACGGTTCTCGAGATCCTGATAGGGGCGCTTGAATGATCAAGAAGATCATCGCGGTTGCCATCATGGTCGCCCTCGTCGCGGGGGTGTTCGTCTTGAACGGTCTGCGTCAGGAGGACGGCGAGTCGGTACTCCACGTGGCCGACGAAACGCCGCTTCCGGTCGTGGCGGCCCGGCCGAAACGCCAGGAGATGGTCCGCATCGTCCAAGCCCCGGGTCGGCTCGAGCCGGTCAAGGAGGTGGAGATCAGCTCGCAGGTCGTGGCCCGCATCGAACGGATGCCCGTCGAGGAGGGGGACCGGGTCAAGGCCGGCGACCTGCTCTGCGAGCTGGACGACGATGACTTCCGGGCCCAGGTCGAGTCCGGGGAGGCGAGGGTGGCCAAGCTGAGGGCGGCCATCCGACGCGCCCAGGCCGAGCTGGAGAAGTGTCAGCGCGACGACGAGCGGCAGAAGCGGCTGGCTGCCAATGATGCGACGTCCAAGTTGGAGATCCTCAACTACCGCACCGCCCTGATCGGCGCAGAAGCCGCCCTGGAGGTGGCCAAGCAGGAATTGGTCGAGGCAGAAGCCCTCCTCCAGTCAGCCAAGGAGAAGCTGCAAGAGACGACGATCGTCTCGCCCATCGACGGCGTGGTGGCCTCGCTGCAGGCCAAGGAAGGCGAGGTCGTCGTGACCGGGACCATGAACAACCCCGGCACGGTGATCATGGTCGTCTGCGACCTGTCCAAGATGCAGGTTCGCGCCTACATCGACGAGACCGACGTCGCCCTGGTCCGGCGCGACCAGCCCGCACGCATCTACCTGCAGTCGGACTCGGACACGTCATTCCCGGGACGGGTCTTCCGAATCGCCCCCAAGGGAACGCGCGAGCAGTTCCGCGACGTGGTGAGGTTCGAGACGCTCATCATGGTCGAATCAACAGATCCCAGGATCAAACCGGCCATGAATGCCAACGTCGAGATCGAGGTCAAGCGTCGCGACGACGCGCTGACCGTCCCCATCGAGGCGGTCGTCTACCGCAGGGCCGCCGACCTGCCCAAGGAGCTCCGCGAGCGTGCCCTCCGAGACGCGGCCGGCACGACGAAGGAGGGAGTCGCGGCTCGACGCAAGGCGCAGCACGTCAAGGTGATCTTCTGCATGGAGGGCGACCGCGCGGTCCCCAAGCTGGTCAAGACCGGCATCAGCGATCGCCAGGACGTAGTGATCACCGAGGGCCTCAAGCCGGATGACATGGTCATCACCGGTCCCTATCGAAGCCTGGACCGACTCAAGGACGGCCGGTCCGTCAAGCTGAAGGAGGACCACAAGCCCGGACAGACCGAGGAGCCCAACGACGTCGCATCGGACGCGCAGCCCAAGCCCCCACCGGCCGACAGCCAATCGACGAGCAAAGCTGCAACCACCAGCACGCGTCCGGCCAGTAGCAGCGCGCCCGCCACGCGGAAAGCAGGCGATACGTGACACAGCCGAGCAACGGACCCACGATCGAGCTGAGCGACGTCACGAAGGAATATCGTGTCGGGACGGAGATCATCCGTGCGTTGGCGGGCGTGTCGCTCACCATCGAGGACAACGAATACACGGCCGTCATGGGCCAGTCCGGCTCGGGAAAGAGTACGCTGCTCAACATCCTGGGATGCCTGGACATCCCCACGCAGGGCACGTATCGGTTGCGCGGCCAGGACGTCGCACGGCACTCGCAGTCGCGGTTGGCGCGGATTCGAGGCCGGCAGATCGGGTTCGTCTTTCAGACCTTCGAGCTGTTGCCGCGGACGACGGCCGTCAAGAACGTGCAGCTCCCGCTCAACTACATGCACGTCCGGCACAAGCGTCGCCGGGCGTTGGCGGCGCTGGCCCGCGTCGGCCTGGCGGAGCGGGCCTCCCACCGACCCAATCAGCTCTCCGGCGGGGAAAAGCAGCGCGTGGCCATCGCGCGGGCGCTGTCGCAAGAGCCCGACATCATCCTGGCCGACGAGCCCACCGGCAATCTCGACAGCCGCACCGGCGAGGAGATCATGGACATCCTCGACTCACTGCACGCCGAGGGCCAGACGATCATCATCGTCACGCATGAGCAGAGCATCGCCGACCGGTGTCACCGGATCATCCGCCTCAAGGACGGACGGATCGAGTCGGACACGGGTAACGGCAAGCGAGGAGGAACGAGCTGCTGATGACGTCCCGGTCCCTACCAGCGATGAAACGGCTGCTCAGCGGCCTACTGGCCGTGCCGGCGTTCTTTCTCGACGCCGTTCGGACGCTGCCGGGCAACTGCCTGACGGCCTTGCTGCAGATCTGGGTGAACAAGGTCCGGTCGTTGCTCACCGTGTTGGGCATCATCATCGCCGTCACCAGCATCATCACGGTGGTCTCCACCATTCAGGGATTCGGCAACTTCGTGACGGACTTCCTCAAGGGGTTCGGGACCAACGCGATGTGGATATGGCCGCAGCGGCCGCCCGGCGCGGAGGGCCAACGGATGGGCTGGCCCCGAATGGACATGGGCGACGTCCGCGCCGTCGGAACCGAATGCGACAAGGTTCGACGGACCTCGCCCCTCGTCTTCGGCAGCGCGACCATCGAGTACGGGTCCGAGGTCGTGGAAAACTTCTGGATCAACGGCGCGTCCGACGCGTATCAGAGCATACGCAATTCCTACGTCGACAACGGAAGGTTCTTCGGCACGGTCGACGTCGAGAACGCCACGCCCGTGGCCGTTCTGGGGCGGAAGTTCCTCGAGAAGCTCCGGTGCGACGAGACCATCATCGGCGACTACGTCCGGATCGCCAACCAACGCTTCCAGGTGATCGGGCTGCTGGAGGAGAAGGGCACCATCATGGGCGAAAGCTTCGACGAACTCATCGTGATTCCCTACACGACGGCGCTGAGGCTCTACCCGGAGCGAAGGGAACACCTGGTCATCATGGCCCAGGCCACTGACGAAGCCGCCGTGGACGAGGCCGTCGCACAGATCACGCGGGTCCTCCGCCTCCGACACGGGCTCAAGATCGACCAACCCAACGATTTCGGCATCGACACACAGGACCAGTTCCTGCGGTTCTTCGAGCGCGTCAAGCTCATCGCCACCAGCGTGCTGTCCGGGATCGTCAGCATCTCGCTCCTGGTGGGCGGCATCGGCATCATGAACGTGATGCTGGTCTCGGTGACCGAGCGAACGCGCGAGATCGGCCTGCGCAAGAGCGTCGGAGCCCGCCGCCGGGACATCCTGCTCCAGTTCCTCACCGAAGCGGTGCTCCTGTCCACGCTGGGCGGAGCTATTGGGGTCTTGCTGGGCTACGCCCTCGGCCACGTCGCGTCGCTGCACCCCAAAATGGTCGACGTGGTGGTCCCGCTGTGGGCGGTCGGGCTGGCGCTGGGCTTTTCGGCGGCGGTGGGGATCCTCTTTGGCATCATCCCGGCCTTCAAGGCCGCCATCCTGCATCCCATCGACGCCCTACGACACGAGTAGCGACCTCGGGCGGCCCCAGATCTCCGCACGAAACGCGGAGGATGGCCAGACGAAGCGAGGCACGTCAGGTCGGGCTCTGCCCGCCGACCATCCCGAGGACTGATTCGTAGCGAGGGAGCCCGCCCTACGTTCGTTCGCCACGCAACACGTTCGCCAGCCACGGAACGGCCACCTTGCCCTTGAAGTGGTGCATGGGCGCGTCGGTGTTGGCGTAAGGGTAGTACTCCTTCATGGTCAGGCCCTCCGGGACCGGGACCTTGTCATAGCGACGCTGACCCGGATCGGCGTACTTCGGGTAGTAGACGGCCTTGAAGTTGTCCGCGACGCCGAGAAGTCGATACGCCTGGCGAACGCGATCAAGGTATTCCGTTCGACCGCCCTCCGCGACCAGCAGCGGCCGCGGGGCCAGCGACGCATGCAGGTCCACGTAGTCGAACCACTGCAGCAGGCCGGGGATGTACTGGAAACACCCGATCCGCTGCAAGTTCGTGAAGACGGCTCGGCGGCGCCAGTCGGCCAACCCGTCATTCCATACGACCGCCTTGATCGTCGGATCGAGCACACCCAGGAGGAGCGCCGGCTTGGCGCCCAGCGAGTGGCCGCTGGCGGCGATGCGTTGGGCGTCCACATAGGGCTGCTGCTTGAGCCACTCGAGGATACAGCGCTTCTGAAACGTCGAGAGTCCCTCATAGGGCCGACCGACCCAAATGCCATGGATGCAAAGCTCGTACCGTCCCGGTCGGATCGCGTCATGGGTCTCACACACGCCGGGGTTGTCTACGGCAACGGTGACGATGCCCTGCTGCGTGTACTCCAGCGCCATCCGGTTCCGCAGCCAATGACGGTGCGACGAGCGCTTGCCGTCCAGCTCCACCTCACCCGCGAGACTCTCCTTGCTGGAGAAGGAGCCCGGGAAGCACATCGCCGCGGGCGCCGGCGAGGACGCGCTCACGCCATCCGGGATCAGCACCAGGAACGGCACGACGCTGAACGGCTCGGGGTAGGCCTCCCACTTCTCGAGCCGGTAACCGGTCCGCTGCTTCGTCCACAGACGCTTCGGGGGCGGTTGCTTGTCCACCTCGGGGAAGCCCACGAGCTCGCGCAGCTTCTCGCGGACCGCCTTGCGCCAGGCATCGAACTCGGCGGGCTTCATGTTGGGATCGAACGCCAGCTTGGGACGCAGGTGCTTGAGGTACGCGTGCAGGAAGCCCGTCGAACTGACGAACCGCCCGTCATCCCGCGGGCTGACGTAGACACGTCGCTTCGCCTGCGAGGTCTGAGGGGCGGTTGCCTTTGCGGTCTTCGGCTTCTGATCGCCCCGCGCGGTCCGGTTCGACAGAAGCCCGGCCGCCCCAGCCCCAAGCCCGCTCAGGAAGTGCCGCCGCTTGATCTTGTTCATGATAGGGACCCCTTGCATCGACGTCACACTCACGTCCCAAACATCACGACGACGTAGGGCGGGCTCCGCCCGCCAAAACCACTGACCGGCGGGCGGAGCCCGCCCTACGTCCCGACACCGGACGGGTTGTCTAGAACCCGTTCGAGGTAACGCTTGACCTTCTCCTCGAATGCCGCCGGATAGCGTACTTCCCATCGTTCGCACGCGGCACGCGCGTCGGCCGAGAACCGGGCAAGCTGATCCGGCAGCGCGGCGACAACCGACTCGGCGTCCCGGTGTCCAAGGTAACTCAAGAGCGTCTGCTTCGTCTGGCCCGCGCAGAGCTGACCGGCCAAGATCGGCCACCAGTCCGATCCGACGGTCGGCTGCATCGCGTGAAGCACCGTCAGGTGGGTGTGGAACAGCTCCTGCTGCGCGGCGATCAGCTTGAAGACGTCCCCTCGCCCGAGGTACTTGGCGTGGATGAAGACGTAGAGCCAGTACATCTCGACGATCCAGCCCAGCCGGTCCGGCGAGAAACCAGGGCGCGGCGATGCAGCGACGGCCTCCAAGAAGCCCGACTTGTCGAAGAGCACGTCGCGAGCGAGGACCTTGCGCGGTTGGTCCGCCGGCGCGACCTCGATGGTAATGTCGTATTGCACCAGCTCATCTTCGCGCTCGAACAGCACCGCGTAGTTCCGAAGCGTCTCGCAGTTGATCCGCTCGGGCCACCAGAGAACCGGACGGACGCCCGCCTTCTCGAAGATCCCGCGCAGGTCGCGGTCGAACGACTCGTAATCCGCTGGACGAATGAGCAGCGCCAGATCGACATCCGAGAACTCGTCCTCCTTCTCCGTACCCACGGATCCGGTCATGTACGCCGCCAGCACTCTGGGATCCTGCTCGAACAACGCCAGCGTCCGGCCCAGCACGTCCCGCAGGTGTGGGTTCATCGCGCCTCCAGTGGGCCGCTGACGGCGATACCCGCGTTGTTCATGAGCCCCGCCAGTCCGGCGTCGCCCACGACGCCGGCGACGTGCTCTTGGACGGCGGCCACATTGCCGTCATCGGTGACGTCGAGGATCACCGGTTCCAACAGGTCGCTGGCGTCGGCCCGCAGCGCGTCGCCCGCGGACGTCTGTCGGACCCCGGCAAACACGCGATAGCCACATCGGTCGAGCGCCAGCGCCGTAGCCCGCCCGATGCCCGTGGACGCCCCCGTCACGATGAAGGACTTGACCGTGCTCATGGAGATCCTGCCATGGAGAACCGCGCGACCTCGCAGATCAGGTCCGCTGGGCGGACACAGCTCCTGGATGGCCGCACACCGTTCCCATCTCAGCTTCGCCGGACCCGACCGACGCGGCTGACTATGCGCCGCGGTGAATCCGGATGGCCTCTGGCGTGGCAACGATGATCGCACCGGCAGCCGATTCGAAGTCCAAGTCCGCCAGGAGCCGTTCGACCAGGTGCACGTACCCGGCTCGACTCTCGCGCGGCAGGCGAAGCAGCACGATTCCCCTGTGCGTGCCTGGCGGATGGATCTGGGCGTTCGCAAACCCCTTGTCCGCAGTGAGCAGGCAGCGCCCTTCCTGCTGCGCCGCTCCCCAGACTTGGTCGTCATGGGCTCCGGTCAAGCCCTCTTGCACCACCGTGCGTACGTCGTGACCGCCAGCTTGCAGAAGATCGGCGACCTCGGCGGGGAGGTCCTCGGCAACCTTGATCCGGATCGGCACGGGGCGGATCCTACTTGGAGATTGGGACGAAGTCGAAGCGGTTGACGGCCTCAGCCGCACATCGCAAGGCCGCCTGGATGTCCTCCCGCGTCAGCTGCGGGTAGCTGGTCAGGATCTGTTCGAAAGCGTCACCATCAGCAACGCTCCCGACAATCACGCTGACCGGCACGCGGGTGCCCGCGATGCACGGGTCGCCGTGGTGAACGGCTGGATCGGTCGTGATCCGCTTGCGCCAATCCGCGGGCGCAGCCATAAGACACCTCACGTTTCAGGTTCGTCATCCTCAGTGTAACGAACCCCCGCGCCTCTGCCAATCCGGATTCCCCCTGACTCATCCCTGGTTTCCTCCGAGGATCTCGCGCCGACGGGTGGCATGCTCACGTTCGCGTGAGCATGGACCCAGTCGCTCAATACCCGCCCATTCGCACCGGTGCCCTGGATAGGGTGCGTCTCGACGCACCATCGAGAGCTTCACCGTCATCAGCACCCCTCACCATGCAGCTCGAGCAAGCTGGCATCGAACGGCTTTCCGCACTCGGGGCAACGAGCGTCACGGAGTCCTCTGAGCAGATAGCCACACTTCCCGCAGCGCCCCTCCTGAGGCAAACGCGGGGGCGGCGGAGGAGAGGGCCAGTAGACGCTGGAACAGACAATCATGAGCAGTGCAGCGATCATCACCACGATCGCGCCGACGTCGATTGGGACCGTGTGCTCGGAACCACGAAAGTACCCGAAACCCATCTCGCGGAAGCCTTCAGCTGCGGCGAGCATCGTCCAGCATGCAACACGGAGTACGTCACCCGCGACCATCGGTCGACGCGAGCAAGTCGCGATACCCATGGCGATGCCGAAGCCAATGAACCCGTAGGCGACCGCTTGCGCTAGGAACTGGTGGAGGATGGCCCCACCTGGACGCAGCCAGATGGTCAACGCAAACAGGAGAGGCAAACCAGCAAAGCCGGCAAGCGCAGTCCACCGCAGGTAGTTCCTTGTCGAGTGTGTGTCCTGAGGGCGCAAACCGACACATCCTTCAGGAAGATCGTAGGGCGGGTTCCACCCGCCAACATCATCCAACGGCAGGCGAAGCCCGCCCTACTTCGCCTTCCAGCTGTACACATGCGAGCCGCTGGCGAAGTAGATCCGACCGTTGTGGTAGTCGCCGCCGGGGCCGATCGACACGGGGGACTTGGCCAGTAGGGTGACCTTGTGCGTGCCCGGCTCGGCGCGGGCGATGCCCTTGGCGAAGAGCATGTAGACCGTGCCCTTCGGGTCGCGCACGAAGATCCGCGGGCCCTGCTGTGTGCAGGTCCGGCCCAGCGTGGCGGTCATGTCCTGTTGGTGGATGACCTTGCGTGTGACCGGGTCGAAGACGAAGAAGCGGATCCAGTCCGCCACGCCGTAGACCAGGCCGTTCGGCCCCGTGCACAGGTCCGAGTAGCCCTGCACGCCGGGCAAGACCGGCTCGTGCCAGTCGAGCTGCTTGGTGGCCATGTCCATGATGTAGAGCTCGGCCTGGGTGGCCTTCTTCTCGCCGCCCGTGCCCGGCGCCGTCGTCGAGCCGCCCAGCAGCTTGCCCTTCGGCAGCGCGACCAGACTCATCGTGGCCTGCTGCGGCAGGATGTCCGTGTGTTTGAGCAGCGTCTGCTCCTTCGTCTGGCGGTCCCAGAAGAGCAGGCCTCCGCCGGTGTAGCCGTACCCGGGCGTGCCGGCCAGGACCAACGCCTTGCCGTCCGGATGCGCCAACAGGTCGTGCGGACGGTTGATGGTCGGCGCGGATTGCGTGAGGAAGAGCGGATTGCAGCCCGCCTTGCCCTTCACCGTGGCGACCCACGGCTGCGAGGGGTCCCACTCGAGCAGGAACCCGCCCCCATAGCCGCCGACGAAGAACCGGTCTTTCTCCCGCGCGACCGTGTTCCACTGACCGTAGGCGGCGCGGTTCGTCCATGTGTCGGTCTGCGGGTTGTAGCAGAAGAACCGCATCGGGAAGGCCGTGCCCCCGCAGATCGTCCCGTCCGGCGCGGTGGCCAGCCCCATCACGTGCGCGCCTTTGCTGTGGTAGTCGAACGCCAGCTTCTTGACCTTCTTGGCCTTGGGGTCTTCCACCGTCAGGACCCGGTTGACCAGGTCACACGAGACGAGCTTCTTGCCGTCCGGGAACTCGGTGTGGAACAGGCCCTGGCTGCTGGTGATGATCGGCTTGTGCTTGATCTTGGGCGCCTCGCCGATCTTCTTCGCCTCGCCCTTGTAGAACTCGTACCATGGCTTCCCGCCGCCGGCGGTGCCGTAGACCTTGCCGTTGAGATCCCGGTGGACCTGGCCCGACGTCCGGCCCCGTTCGTTCTCCGGGACCATGGGCTTGGCCTTTCCGGTCCGCGGGTCGAACCCGATGACGTAACTGGCCGTGCTGCCAATCCCGAAGTAGATCCACCCGGTATCATCGGCGGCCACGTAGCGCTGATACTGTCGCCAGTTCTCCTTGTGCACGTGGCCGTAGTCCTTGAATTCGCGCGTCTTCGGATCAAACGAAACGACCCCGCTCTGCGGATAGGTCACTGACCAGATCACGCCGTTGTCGTCCTCGGTCATGCCCATGGCCATCTGCGGAGCGGTCTTGTGGTGGAAGGTGAACTTCCGCTTGGCGGGATCGAATTCGCAGAAGTAGCTGTTGAAATGCGTGTAGAACTTGTTGCCGGTGGACAGGATCGACGAGTACGGACAGTCCCCGCCGGGCGGAAACGGCATCGGGTACTCCTCGCTCTTGCCGGTCTCGGCGTCGATCAGCAGCAGCGCGTACCCGCCCCGATGGTCGAACAGCCAGACGAGCACGACGTTTCGGCCTTGCCCGTCCACGGTGGCCACCGTGCCCCGATGGTTGCTCCCCGGCGTGGCCATGCCGTGATGCAGGAAGCCGTTGCCCAGATCCTCCGTGGCCGCCATCGCCGACGTGGGCGCCCGCGACACCATGGCCACAAACGCCACCCCGGACAGCATGATCAGACCCGCGAGTTTGTGAAGCATGCATCCCATGACATGATCCTTTCAGGCTACATGAACCGTGCATGAATCCGCGCCACCGATAGGGGTAGGAAGGACCGGTTGTTCCCGGTCCCTTCCCCCTCCAAACCGTGCGTGCGGATCTCCCGCACACGGCTCTCCGGTCGGTAGACTCACCGAGATTGGCACGCCAGAGCATGGGCCGCCATCATGGTGAAGGGCCCCCGCTCGGCGAATGGGCGCTCGGCCAGCACCGATGATCCCTGCCCAGCCGCGACCACGCAGACCGCGACGGCGACGCAGGATACTGCGAAAACGCATCCGAATCCACCCGTCCAGTTCCCAGAACACTCCCTTGTCGGTGTGCTGGAAATAGCCAACCCCCCCCGGCTCGTGCGTGTCCACCAGCCGGGTTTTCTCAGCCTGCAGCGACAGGACGCAAGGCGTCCTTCGCTCCTCGGCCCGGCCGGAACCCATAGCTGTGCTCGCAGAACTCTGCTTCGAAGATCGGTTCTAGCACATGCCGCAACGCCCGGCCGAATCGCGTTCATCATCCTACGGACCGATGATTCACCTCCGGTTGCTCTCCACCCCGCCTCGCGGGGACGCAGTTACCTTCGGTTACAGGCCGGAGAGCGCCTGCCTGGCGGGGACTTCCATCCCGCTGATCGTGTACACTCTCAGGCGCACTGGCACGGGCGTCTCGCCCGTGATGCTTCATGGGCAAGATGCCCATGCCACGTGCGGGGGTGCCCTGGCTTCAGCCGTAGGGGACGGCAATTCCCATTCGAATTCGTGTCCCCCGCCTCTGAAGAGGCGGGACACCCAACGTGGCATCGACGGACACAATGGTCATTCGGACCGACGGGTCGCGGGTGCGGAGGTGACATAGATCGGGTTGCTGATGACCCACGGCCAGCGCTCGCCCGCGAGCGTCACGAACGCCTCGAGCCGATACGCGCCTGCGGCCGATACCGGGAGGACACAGGTCTCCGCGCATGCTTCGTGCAGGCACTTCCCGTTTCCGACGATCCGTATGTCTGCCTTGGCCGGCAGGGCACATCGAAACGACAAGCCCGGCTGACATGCAACCTGATCGCCCACGGTCCCGACGGGCTTGCCGTCTCGTTCGACCCAGAATCCGCAGGATGGCAGCGGGGCGACGATCTCGAAACCGAGGAGGATCCGACCGGTTCGCAGCGCGTGTCGTATGGTCCGCTCCGTGATCTCGCCGATCTGAAGGAACGTGCCCACGTGTCGCATGCTTCGCTCGTAGGGATCGAAGCTGAGCTGGGTCATCACGGTGGGCTCGGTGACCTTCCCCTTCGGGCCGAACGCCGCCCGAAGCACCTTCGCACCCATGTCTTCGACCTTGGTCACCGGGTCCGACGCATAGTCGAATATCTCGACCGTCCCGTCGGGCATCGCGACGAGTTTGAAGGCAACGTTCTGATGGCTGTCATTGGCGGCGATGCCCGAGAACGGAGCCTCGACCGTGAGTCGGTCGTATTGGGCCATGAAGTCCGCCGGATAATCCAGGAAGGACTCGAAGGCGGCGTCCGTGTGGGCTCTGATGGCCGGCAGATTCAAAAAGACCGCCGCAAGGAGCCGCTTCATCGGCTCGTCCAGGGCGTCCGAGTGCGTGTTGTAGATCTCCATGCCGACGAACTTCAACCGATCGAACGTGGGCTGCTCTTCCGGATGCGAGACGAACCGCAGGTCAGCTTCGCCTTCCCTGCCGGGCCAGTAGAGCGCGCCGCCGCTCTCGACGCCTGACAGGAAGTAGACCCCGTCCTTCCAGCCCTTCACGTTCGCCTTGATCACGTCGACGTCTTCTCTTGGGTGTTCCGTGAACCCCACGATGCGGGTCCCGGTCGCCTTGGCGGCGGCGATGATCTCCGCGATCTTCCCGTTGCTGTCGTGCGAGAGTTCGCTGTGCATGTGGAGGGTGCTGCGAACGAAGGGATAGGGCACGGCGACACGCTTGACCTTCTTAGCCAGCGTGGCGCGGTCACGGTCAAACCGCTGGAGTTGCGCCAGCGACAGGCGATTGAAGATCGTCCTGCGTGCCGGACGGCTCGCGGACTCGTCACCGAGGGCTGACGAAGCGATCACAACGAGAGCCAGGATGCCGGTGTATCGTGCCTTCATGGAACGGCTTCTCCAGGGATAGCTGCGTCTTCGCGGAGTCGTGGGCACACCGCGCGCTCTGCAAGGTCCTTCGGCATTGATTGTACCGGCAAACCCAATCGATCGTGCGGTCCGGTCGAATCGGCGTCCCCCACCTCTGAAGAGATGGGCACCCAACAGCCGTCGCATTTGTGGGAGCAAGTGGAAGTCACGGAAGGGGATCGGCAGTATACTTCGCGACAGACGTGCGCATGGGCCTGCTCTGCGTCCAGCGATCGGTCAGGGAACTGGCTCCAGACCCGTTCGCGGCGGGATACGGAAGCGGCGCAGGGCATTGGCAAGGAGACGCCAATGACGCCCTCAACGGAAGGCTTGTGTGTTGTAGTGGTCCTGATTGCGACGCTGGGCATGGCCGCGCCTTGTCTGGCGCAGGGAGCGACGGATCGGCGCCCACGCGCACGCATCGCGGACGTGTGTGCGGCGTACGGCGCGAAGCGGTTGGCTTCGGGGATCTTCGTGGCAGGCCGGACGCCCGAGTCCGTGGCGTCCGAAGAGCTGGGGCTGCTCCCCTTTCTCCGATACGAGGTGAATCGCCAGGACAAGACGGTCACGGCCTGGGTGTTCCCCAAGCGCAGGAAGACGGCGGTCTATCGGGAAGGCCTGGGCGTAGCGTTGGCACATGACGGGGACATCGAGGCGCTGAAGCGGCAGGCCCGCCCGAACCTGATTCCCGACCTGAGTCACCTGGCCGCCAAGCCATGGCCCGTCGGGGATGCCCCCTCCGGCAATCCCCTTCCCGCCGGGCTTGACGAGGATAAACTGGCGGCGGCGGTGAACGGCATGTTCGCCGAACCCAATCCGCTGTGGAAGCGACGCACCCGGGCCGTGATCGTGCTGTACGATGGTGAGATCGTCGCGGAGCGCTACGCGAAGGGGTTCGGGCCGGCCCAGCGCTTGCCGGCCTGGTCCATGACCAAGAGCATCCTTCACGCACTGTATGGGATCGCCGTGCGACAGGGCAGGCTCTCGGTGAGCGACAAGGCGTCGGTGCCGCTCTGGCAGAAGGACGGGGACGCACGCTCGGCCATCACCGTCGACATGTTGCTGCGGATGAGCAGCGGGTTGGCCTTCGGGGAATACAAGATCCTGCCGCCCAGCGACCTGGTCCGTATGCTGTTCCTGAATCCGGACGCGGCCGACTACGCCAGCCGCCTGCCGTTGGTGCATCCCGTGGACACGGTGTGGGCGTACGCGAGCGGCACGAGCAACATCCTGTCGCGCGTCCTGCGGCAGGCCTACGGGGATGACGCATACTACGCCCTGCCATACCAGGAGCTCTTCGCGAAGATCGGCATGCGGAGCGCCACCCTCGAGGCGGATCCGACCGGGACGTTGGTCTTCTCGTCCTTCCTGTTCGCCACCGCCCGCGATTTCGCACGCTTCGGCTTGCTGTACATGAACGATGGGGTCTGGCGGCAAGAGCGCCTCCTCCCGGAAGGCTGGGTGGAATACGCCAGAACAGCGACTCCCACAGCCCCCCAAGGCCAATACGGCGCCCACTGGTGGCGACCTTCGCTCCATGAGCGCACCAGGGCGAAAGCACGTGGCGTGGCGCTGCCTGACGATACCTTCAACGCCTCAGGCTTCGAGGGGCAGAAGATCGTTGTCATCCCGTCGCGCAAGCTGGTCATCGTACGCCTGGGCCTGACCTACTTCGCCGATTACCCGATGTACGATCACGTATGCGACGTGTTGGCGTCCCTGCCGGCCAGGTAGCGCGGCGAGGCGTACAGAGGGCCATGATGCCGCTGGGGTATGACATGAACATCCTGCGTTTCGTCCTGTGCGGCCTTGTTGCCTGCTGTGCTCTCGGTGGAGAAGAAACTTGCCGAGCCGAGGCAGGCACGCGAGCCGGGGTCCGCGCGTGGCGCGAGGGTTTCGAGAGGGGACCGGGCGGGGCCCGACCCTATCACAAGACAGGGCCCAGGACGACGCTCGAGGTCGTCCGTGACCAGGCGGCCGAGGGGCAGCGGTTCCTTCGCGCGTCGCTTCCGGGAACCCGGCGCCTGGAGGGCCTCAATCTCAGTGTCAGCGGACTCATCGGCGGGCGCCTGGCGACCGCATCCGCCAAGGTCCGCGGCAAGGGGGATCTGTGGTTGTGCCTCCACTCTGGCAACGGGTGGTTGTACTCGCCACAGACCGTGTCCCTGACGAAGCAATGGCAGGGGGTCTCGCTGGACAAGGTGCTCAAGACCGGCGACGGGACGTTGAGCGTTCATTTCTTGAGCAAGCAAACCCAGCCGGGCGCGGTCTTCGAGGTCGACGATGTGCAATTGGTCATGACCCCGCCGCCGCAGACGTACGATGTCGAGGCCGGACCGTGGCGGTTGGAGGCCGAGGCGTTTGCCTCTCGGCCGTCGTGCGTCGCCCGGGACAAGTCGGCGTCGGGCGGCAAGGTCGCGCTGGATCGCAAGCACATTCTCCTGAGCTCGATGCCATTTCCTCGAACCTGCCGGCCCGTGACGGTTACGATCCGCGTCAAGCCGGGCGCCAAGGACGAGGACTACCGCCTCATCACGACGCAGGGAGGCTGTACGCAGGGCCTGAGCGTCATCAAGCCGGAGGCGGTCGGGCAATGGCAGTGGCTGGCGTTTGATCAGGCGTTTGCCGGTGAATACGGCAGCACGTTCGGTATCGAGTTCCGGGCCAAAGGCGTCGCTGCAGAGCCGACGGCCATGGACGCCGTGGTCGTCAGCACCCAGGCCGGACTCGGCGGTGCGGCGCTTGATCGGGTACCCGCGCTGTTGTCGCACTATCCGCTGGCGTTGGTATCGCGTTGCGCTGCAGGCCCGAAACTGGACGGCGAGGGACAGGATGCCTGCTGGCAGAACACGGTTGGTTGCACCGATTTTGTCGTCGTGCGCTCACAGGCCGCGGCGAAGGCGGGCACCGCGGCCCGTTTCTGCTACGACAAAACGCACTTGTACGCGTTGTTCGTGTGCAAGGAGCCCGTCCTGGATGTTCGCGCTCAACGCCGCCACGAATTCCTCGCCCGAGCGAAGACACACGATGCGAAGGTGAGTCGCGATGACGCCTGCGTGATGCTGCTTGACCCCAGCAAAAGAGGTACTGAAGCCTACGACGTTTTCGTCAACGCGTTTGGGACCATCCAAGACGCTCGTTGCGCAGGCCCCAATCTCTGGGAAGGGCGGGAGATCGCCTGGGACTCCAAGGCCAAGGCGGCGGGCCGGATCGGCGATGGGTCGTGGGCCGTCGAGGTCGCGATCCCCTTCGCCGATCTGACCGGCAAAACACCTGAGCCCGGCGATGTCTGGCACGCCTGTCTGGGCCGGATCGCCCAGTCGAGAAGGGAATCTTCTTCCTGGAATCCTGCGAACCCCGGTTTCCACGCCCCGGCACCGTGGGGGGCGCTGGTCTTCGGCGGTCCGACGCCCGGCGTCTCAATCCGTGCGCCCTCGCGGCTAACGATTGGCAAGAACCCGCTGACCGCGACGTTCTCGCCGCTTGCCGACAGACCACGTGGCGTCTACCTGATGTCGACGATCGGCCTGCCGACGGGGGTACGCCGCTCCTATGACTTCCGCCACATCTCGGACACACCAGTCGAGGTGACGCAGCACGTCAAGGTCGAGCAGGAGGGTCGGCTGCAGGTTGCCTGTGGGGTCCTGGACGCCGGAACGCTCCAGCCGCTCTACCTGACCCCCTTGCTGATGCAAGCGGTCAAGTCGACCACGGCGAAGGTGCGACTGGCCTGTGACGGGCCCTACGAGCTCTTCGTCAATGCCGAACGCGTCGGTCGAGGACAGCAGGCTGATGTCGCGGAAATCGCGGTTCCTCTGCAGAAGGGCGCGAACGTCTTCGCCCTGAAGCTGGCCAAGGGGACGGCGGCCGTTCGCATCGACGTGCCCGGTCTGGCGGGGGACGCAGGAAACTGGCGGATCGGCGGCGCGGACGTCAAAGACGCCGCGGCGGCGTCCGTTGACGACGCCTCCTGGGCAACGGCCCAACGCGTGGGTGAGCATCCCGAGCTGGGACCCGTGATCGGCAAACCGGGGAGCCCTGTGGTGCTCCGCCAGACGTTGCTCTGGCAGAAGACGCGGATCTGGCCCACGCCCGACGCCGCGCTCCACATCGCCCGAAACAGCAACCAGCATGTAACGGTCATCGCAGACGGCCTGCCGGCAAGGAAGCTTCTGGACTGGACCGTGTACCTGGCCGTGCCGCCGACGTTCAAGATCCTGGGCTCAACGGGTTACTACGGCCGGAAAGTGGCGTACCAGCCGGAATTCGTTTGCACGCAACTCGGCCAGCGCGTCGTCGCCGGACAGACAATGCGCGTCGCGACAATCAGGGCCAGCAAGCCGGTGATCCGAGGCCGACACCGGATCATGTCCCTGTTCAACGTCTTCGTGCGGCACGGGGACGAAGCTCGCGAGCCGCCAGGTACCGAGACGCGGTTGGTCTACTGGACCGAGGCCAATGATCGCACGGTGGTCGAGCCGCCGCAGGTCATTCCCGTGCGCATCCTTCCGGCGCTCAACGGCCGACAACCCGACAAACTCGTCTTCCAGCTCTGGGGGTCGTTCTTCAGTGCCATGGACGACGTCGACATGCGCGTGGCCGCCTTGGAGACGATGCGGGCCGCCGGCATCAATGACCTTGTCGGCGGCGACCGTTGGACAAGCGATCACGCGCCGCGCTACGGGATGAGGCACACCTTGTGTGTGAACTTCCAGCCCTGGTCGTTGAAGATGCAGGCGTACCTGAAGCAGCATCCCGACGAACGCCTGATCGATAGGGACGCCAAGCCGAACGGAACCTATCTGTGCATGACGCGGCTGCTCGATACGTCGTGGCAGGCGGTGGCGGCGAAACTGAAAGAGAAGATCGACGCCATCCGTCCTCATACGATCGATTACGACTATGAGTACCCGCCGTTTGGGCCTCCCCACGCCTGCTACTGCCCGCGTTGCCTGCGGGCGTTCTGCGAGTACGCGGGCTTGCCCACCGAAACCCAGCTGACACCCCAGGTGATCCGGAGCGACTACGAAGATCAGTGGGTCGACTTCATGGCGTGGCGGGTAGCGCAGATGTTCGGCAAGTTCAAAGATGAGATCCACAGGGCCGCACCCGGAACCAGGTTCAGCGTGTACAGCGGATACCAGAGCCGGGAGAACCCGCGGCAATACGGTGTGGATTGGCGATATGTGGGCAAGGTCCGGGCCTGCGACCGGATCGGTTGCGGGTACGGTCGCCCGGTGGCCCGCATCCCCAAGACGATTGAGGCCGTCGGGGACATACCGGCCGTCTTCGGTGCGCTGCTGCATCCGTACGACGCCAAAGATGTAGTGCCCCTGGCCCCGCTCACGAAGGCGCGGCTGCTGCGGCGATGCCTGGATGCCACGGGCGGCGTTCTGATCTACGACCGGCTGCCGTTGGACGGTCGGTGCTGGTTCGCGGTGGCCGAAACCACGCGCCTGGCGGCTGGTTTCGAGGAGGTCTTCCTGGTCGCAAAGCGGTCAAGCCTTGCCGGTCTGCATGAATCGCAGGTGCAGTTGCTCCGCCACGGCAAGCTCACGCTGGTCTGCGTCATGAATGACACGAGCAAGCAGGTGACGAGCACGATTTCGCTGCCCGAGGGAACCGGAAGGGGCAGGGAGTTCTATGGCGGCGCTACAGTGGCCGGGGGACAGACCGTCGAGTGTGTGCTGCCGCCTGGTGAAACGGCCGTCTATGTACTTCGGAAGTGACGCGCTCTCTTGACTATACTTAGGAACGTCATTCGTTCGATGTTGGCACGCCAGCACCGTTGAACTGAAGGGATGCCCAAGATGAGGACAATGTTGGCGATTGGGGCGCTTGCAGCGGCGGCGGTTTCATGGTGCGCGGAGGCCGAGGCCAAGGGCGCAAAGGGAATCGTCCGCGAGGGCAAGTCCGAAGTGCTGTACCTCGATGGCCTAGCCGACCCGAAACGCTGGGCACCGGCCGAATGTACGGTCGAGGTGTCCAAAACGCTCAAGGCCAGCGGGCGGCCGACCATGCATCTGCACATCCCCGTCGACCACTTCGCCGGGGAGAAGGCCTACCCCGTCGGTTGGCCGCGGATGTACATGAATCTCAAACGGCCCGCCGAGACGGGCTGGACGAAGTTCGAGCGCTTCGAGTTCATGGTGCATGCGAAGATGTCGCGGGACAAGCCACCGAAGCAAGTGGTCAACGTGCAGATCCACTGCCCCCGGAAGCCGCGGGTCTTCTACCGCAACCTGAGCGAGATCAGGCTGGGCGAGTGGGTGCGGATATCGATCCCCATCCGCGAGATCAAGAACACAGAAGAGGTGGCCCGGCTCGGGATCAACATCTCCGAGCGGGACTACAAGCACGGCGACAAGCTCGACTTTTGCTTCGGGGCGTTCCGGCTGGTGCGGTCGGCGGAGTTCAAGCTGCTGGGCCTGAAGGTCCGCAGCAAGGTGGTGTATCGGGGGCAGCCGAAGCTGAAGGTCGCCTTCGACGTAGCCGGCCCGCCGCTGAAGATCGCACGCGGCTTGCCGCTGACCGTCCGTCAGGGCAAACGGGTGATCCGCACCGAGACACTGCCGGTCAAGACCGGCTTGCAGACGATGCAGATCGAGATCGATGAACTCAAGCTCGAGCCCGGCGACTACACACTGGTCGCGTTCGACGGCGATCCCGAGCGGCGCAGGTCCGGGACCTTTCGCGTGGTGGAAACTCCATGGGAAGAGAGAAGTGAGAAGGGGGAAGTGAGAAACAAGAACGAGGGTGCGGGGAAGTGATGCCTTACCATTCGTCCTTGGTGCTTGGCGTCTTGTGCCTCTTTGCGACGCTGCCTCGGTGTCTTGCGGCGCCGGCGGGGGCAGAGATCAGGACCCATCGGATCGCCCGAACGACCACGCCGCCTCGGGTTGATGGCGCGCTCGACGACGACGGTTGGCGGGGGGCGCTGGTGCTCGAGGACTTCGGCCTGCTTGGCGGCGGCAAGACCGACGTCGACGTTCCGGGCACCCGGGCGATGCTCGCCTACGACGCGGACTATCTGTACGTGGCGTTCCGCTGCGATGAGCCGCAGAGCGATCGGTTGGTCGTCAGGACCACTGAGCACGACGGCCAGACGTGGACAGATGACTGCGTCGAGCTGTTCTTCAATCCGTCGGGCGACCGGCGGCGGTACGTGCAGATCGTTATCAATGCCGCGGGAGTGACGGCGGACGCGTCGTTTGACGGGTCGCCAGAGACCATGGACCTCGGGTACGAGAGCGGCACGGAGGCGGCGACACGGGTTGGTAACGGCCAGTGGACGTTGGAGGTGCGGATTCCCTTCTCAGGCCTGCCGCTGGCGGGGCCATCAACCGCGTGGACGTTTCATCTTGCGAGAACGCGCTCGACGGCCGGGCAGCACTTGACGATGTTGCGCTCCCCGGCGTCGAGCTTCCATGATATCGCCGCGTTCGACGTGCTGGAGGGCATCCTGCTGCCGGAGCGCCCGATCGGCGTGCTTTGCGCGTCACTGGGTACGATGTTCCGCGGACGGAATACCGCGCGGGCGACGCTCAGGAATTGGGGCAAGCGGGTCGAGACGGTGGACGTGTCCGTGGGCGTGGCAGACGCAGGAAGCCCGAGCAGACGATCGGTCCGCGTCGAGCCCGGGCAGACCACGACGGTGACGGTTCCGTGGGATCTTGGCGCCGAGGCATCGGGCCGGCGAGTGCGCCTGGTGGTTCGCTTGGGGCAGCGCGTGCTGCACGAGCGCTCGGTGATCATTGGCCCATTGCAGGACGTCTTCGGCCGGCTGCGGCGGAACGCGTACTGCATCCGGTGGGACGCCTTCGTGAAGATCGCCGTGCCGGTCCGCATCGCCGAGGGATCACGGCGAGAGGTCCAACTCCATTGGGAGGCCGGAGGTGCCGACGGCCGCCCCGTCGGAAGCGGACAGACCGTCGTACGCGATGCCACCGCCGTGATCCGGCTCTACTGGCCGCGCTGGCAGCCAGGCCGCTACACGCTCCATCTCGAGCTGGTGCAGGACGGCCGGGCACTGGCCTCGGCCGAACGGACCGTCCTGCTCGTGGAAAGCCCCACAGGAGACGACGGATGACTGACGACATCAGAAGATTTGCCCTCTGTGCGATCGTTGTGGCCCTGATGACGGGCTCGGGCGTACGGGGCCAGATCGTCCGGATCGACTTCGGCACGCAGACCTCGCCCGTTCGCAAGGGCTTCCTGCGCGTGACGCACAAGACCGTCTTCGGCGAGACGACACAAGCCGGGTGGGTCAAGACGACCGGACTGATATCGAAGGACATGCCCCTGTCGCGGGAATGGAAGCACAACGAGTCCCGCGGGCGAAGCTATCCACCGCCCATCTATACGACGGATCTGCGGCAGGATCACGTCGGCGGGCAGGGGCTAGCGGCGTTGCGCGTTCGGGTTCAGGATGGACCGTATTGCGTCTGGCTCCTCTGCGGGACGGCGGGCGGGAATCGCAATCAGGTCTGGAGCGTCCGTATCGGGTCCGGCGAACAGCGCGCCGAGGCCACGTTCGTCGGTCCCCACACGGCCCGCGTGTTGGAGATCCGCACGACGGCGAAGGGCGGGGTGCTCGACCTGACCTTCTCCACGCAGAGCCGCTGGACGGTCAACGCCCTGCTGGTCGCGCCCGAAGCGGCCTGGGAGGAGGTGAAGCGAACCGAGATCGCCAAGATCGAACAGGAGGTCTTCCTGCTCCCCGATGATGTGATCAAGAAGTGGAAGCACACGCCCCACAAGGAAAAGACGCCGCCGCTGGCCCCCACCGAGGCCGAGAAGCAGCGCGGGTTCATCCTATACCACCGTCCGTATCTCTCGCCGATCTGGCCGAACACGGCCCCGAAGCGCGAGGAATGCGACCCGACGCTTCGAGCCTTCGCGTCGAACGACGAGTACGAACCGCTGACGTTCACCCTTCTCCCGCTAAAAGACTTCGATCGTGTGTCCGTGGCGGTGAGCGACCTGACGACCTCGGACGGGCAGATGATTCGGCGTGAGGACGTCGACGTTCGCTACGTGCGGTACCTGCACGTCCGGCCGAACTACAGTCTGTTCGGCACGTACTACCGCGCCCCCGACGTGCTCATGCCATTCAAGGCGCCGCGCCCCCTGGTGAAGGGCGAGAACTTCCGCGTGTGGCTGACCGTTTACGTCGACGCCTTCGCCGCGGACGGCATCTACCGGGGGCAGGCCGCGGTCAGCGTCGACGGCAAGCCGGCGGGCGTCGTGCCCATCGTCTTTCGCGTGCTGCCCATCAAGTTGCAGAAGGACCCTTCGATCGTCTACGGGACCTACTACCGCCACCCCTACGACGGGATGAAGCGGGCCCCCGATGCGTTCTCCCGAGCGTGGTGGCGGCGCAAGGCCGAACTGGAGTTCGCCGACATGGACGCCCATGGCAACAACGCCTTCGTCAGCGGCATCGGGGCGCGGAGGACGGCCGGCGGGAGGTGGATCGTCGACTTCGAGACGCTCGGCAAGAAGATCGACCTGGCCCGCCGCTACGGGTTCGACAAGCCGATCATCTGCCACATCCCCACCGGCTCGGTCTACTACAGGCATATGAAGGCCGGCATGGGGTCCCATCTGCGTCTGCTCAAGATGCCGCCGAAGGCGTTCTTCGACGAGATGACCGAAATGGTCCGCGCGATCGAGGAGGGGCGACGACGCCGTCGCTGGCCGGAGCTGTTGTACTACCCCATCGACGAGCCGAACCGCTCCGAGGTGTCCGTCCGGTTCATGACCGAGCTGATGAAGGCGATCAAACGCGTGCCCGGCATACGGACGTACGTCACGGCCGATCCGGCCCACGAGGCCTTCGCGCCCATGAAGCCCTATGTCGACGTGTGGTGCTGTCAGCCGTTCAGCCTGTCCCGCGAGACGATCCTGGCGGACATGAAGCAGCGCGGCGTGGCGTACTGGTGCTATCCCAACCACGTGGCCGGCGAGAACGACCATACCCCCGTGGCCGGTGCGCGGATGACCTACGGGTTCGGGTTCTGGCGATCGGGGTTCCGCGCCCTGACGCCCTGGATCTACCAGTCCGACAAGAGCGACCCCTGGAACTACCTCGACGGAAGCTACATGGACTTCTTCAACCGCACCGACGACGACGCCAGCCCCATCCCGGTCATGATGTGGGAGGCGTATCGCGAGGGCATCGACGACGGCCGCTACATCACCACGCTGCAGCGATGGATCGAGCGCGCCCGCAAGGCGGGCCAGGCCGGACCGGCCGACCAGGCCGAGGCCGACCTGAAGTTCGTCTGGGATTCCATCGAGGTGCAGGAGAAGTACAAGTACGACGACCTGTGGGAGCCCGAGGCGTTCGACGTCTACCGATGGGTCATCGCCCGGCAGATCATCAATCTGCAGCGAGTCCTGACCCAGGGAGGTTAATACCGTCCTCGGTCGGAGAGTCCCGTCGGGTATCCCATCCCGTCAGAGGTAGGGGCCGCCAGTTTCCATTCGGATTCGTGTGGCCCACCTCTCAAGAAGCGGGTCACCCAATTCGTGCAGACCGTCCAAGCATTCCTGCAACCCGCTCAGCCAATGACGACGCTACATGCCCGGATACAGTGTCTCGTTGTACAGTGTAGGAGCTTCCAGCGGCCGGGCATTGGCGTAGATGCACGCGCCTCTCGAGCCGAACAGAATCACCTCTTGGCGGCTGTCGCCCCATACGTCGGCCGCCAGCGCGTAGTAGTCGGTGCAGAACCGCTTCTCATCGGGCAAGGGCGCGTAGTGCATCGGCAGCGTCTCCACGATGTCGCCCTGTCCGCCGTAAATCACCGCGGGCTGAGGAGGACGTTGCCCATACACCGACTGCCCGTAGACCAGCATGCCCTGCGGTCTGCCGGCGCCGAACCAGTTGACGGCCACGGTCCCGATCGCCCAGGCGCCCTTCTCCTGCTTTCGCTGCCAGATCATCTTGCCGTCGAGGCCGTACAGATAGAGGATGGCCCAGGCGTTCTTGTCACGCCGATGCGCGGGCACGGGCGTGCGATCGATGACGGCGAGTTGGAGCGGTGAATCAGACCGAAACCGACCGGCCACCACGTGCTGCACCTCGCCGAACTTGCCGTGCCAGTATTCGCTGCCATCGGGCGCCAGGCAGTACAGGCCGTGATTGCCGGACAACAGCCGCCACTTCCCATCAGCCGATCTGACGATGTAGACGGCGTCCTGGTGATGCCCCTTGGGGTCTTTGCTGAAAAGGACCTTCCCGTCGTGGTCGATCAGGGCGAAGCCGACGAACACCTCGTCTTTGCCGTCATCGTCCACGTCGGCGACGGCGGGAAAATGTCCCGTCGAGCCGGCCCAATGCCACAGGACCTTGCCCGCGTGCGAGACCCCCCACATGTTCCAGTATCGGTCCTTGACGACCAGGTCGGTTCGCCTCCCGCGCCCGGTGAGGTCGGCGAACAGAAAACAGTCGTCGGCGGGGGCCGGCAGGGGAAACGACGTTTCCTCTTTGCCCGACCGCCCGTCCAGAACGACCATCGTCGCGTTGCCCTCGTAGCGAGAGGCTCGCTCGCGGACGCTCTTGCCGTCATAGGGCGGCTCGGCGTAAACGGCCTGGCGAACGTACATGACCTCGTTCCGACCGTCGCTGTCCCAGTCATAAATCTGTACCGGCAGATCGCAGTAGATGCATCCGTTGTCGCGGGAGGGCTTCCCTGTCCGCCAAAGGACCTCGCCGAAGATCGTCGTCGCCGTCAGGCAGGTGATCTTGCGCGGCCCGCGGACGTTCTGAACGAATAGCAGATCCGGAGCGCCGTCCCCATTCAGATCGCCTATCCGGATCGTCTCGGCGCCGAAGTCCTTGACGTCGATCTTGCTCACCAGGTGCACGGTCGGCCGCCCGTCGCCCGCCGCCGTTTGGGTGTCCACCTGACCGCCGGCAACGACGGCGATGAGGATGACCCCTGCTCGATTGACCATGGGTTCGGCTCCTTCTCGATGTCAGCTGTCTCTTCTACAGCAGCGCCGCATCCTATTCCCACCCCGGGCTGCCCGCAACGGCGTTCGCATGGGAGAAGGTATCCGTCAAGCCGAAGACGTGATACGATCTCCGAGCGGGTCCTCAGATCAAGGTGACACTGGCCAGAAACCGACCAGGATGAGGCGAGACCGTGAACGGTAGAGAGAGAATCCTGACCGCGCTGGGCAGAGGACAGCCCGACCGGGTCCCCATCTGGGAACTCGCCTTCAACGAGGCCAGTATCATCTCGCTCGCGCGGAGCTTCGTGGCCGAAGACAAGCTCCCCGCCCCGAAGCTCTTCTTTGACATGGACGAAGACGAGCTCCTGAAGCTCATCGACGGATTCGTCGCCATGGTCCGGGGGTTGGACCTCGACGGCATCGATACCGTGAACGGTGCCCCCTTCGAGAGGATCGATCGCGACCACGTGCGCGACGCCAACGGCGTGGTGTTCCACTGCAGCGATTTCGGCGAGCCCTATCCGGTCGATGGCCCGATCAAGGATGCCGCTGACCTGGAACGCTTCGAGCTCCGTCGTCCGCAGGACGAGGACCTTCTCCAGTTGATGCTCGCACGCTCGAACTTCCCCGAAAGAGCGGTGTCGTACATGATGTCCGGACCGTTCTACATCAGCTGGTGCCTGCGCGGCTCCATGGAGAGCCTGCTCCTGGACTACCTCCTGAACCCAGGCCTCGCACGCGACCTGGCCCGTATGGCCACGGACTACTGCCTCGAAGCCGTGGAGAAGGTCGCCGAGCAAGGCGCTGATTTCATCATCCTCGAATGCGATCTGGCCTGTACCAAGAGCACCTTGATGGGCCGAGCCCAGTATGAGGAGTTCATCGGCCCGTATCACCGCCAGATCGTGGAACACGCGCACAAACACCGGATCAAGGCCGCGAAGCACAGCGACGGCGCGATCACGCCGTTCGTTCCTGCTTTCATCGAGGAGGGCTTCGACGCCCTCCATCCCGTCCAACCCCAATGCATGGACATCGGCGAGACCAAACGCGAGTTCGGAAGCCGCCTCTGTATCATGGGCAACATCGACTGCGCCGACCTGCTTGTGTCCGGTACCCCGGACGACGTGCGCGAAAGCGTGAGGCAGACCCTCGCCGCCGCGGCGCCGGGCGGCGGCTACATCGTCAGTTCATCCAACACCATTCATCCCGGCTGCAAACCCGAGAACTACGTCGCCATGGTCGAAGCCGCTCGCGAATACGGCCGCTACCCCGAACTGACGGACGTCTGACCTTCGCAGAACGCGAGCGCAAGACGGGAAGCCAAAGACAGAAACCGACCAGAGGGTCCCTTCTGATAGGAGACCGACAATGCTACGTGGAATGGGCGCAGTCACATTAGCAGCGCTGACCTTCTTGGGCTTACAAGGTTGGACCGTGGCGGATGCTGCCACGATCGTCCTCGATGGGAAGCCCGCCGGCGCCATCGTTACGGCGAAGAACCCGACGCCGGCGGCGCGCCTGGCGGCGCTGGAGCTACAACATCACATCGAGCAGATCACCGGTGCCCTGATTCCGATCAAAGGGCCCGACGACACGGCGAAAGGCGCGCGCATCTTGGTGGGCCCAAGCGCAGCCACGCGCAAGCTCGGGCTGAAGGGAAAGGACTTCAAGCCGCAGGAGTACCTCATCCGTATCAAGGACAACACGGTCGTCCTGATGGGCCGCGACTGGGAAGACAACGAGGCCAACCGAAAAGAGGCCGGCTGCGACACGCACTTACGCCCCCTCGCCTGGTGGCGGCAGAAGATCGACTACGACAAGGCCGTGGGCCGTAAGGACGCAGGAGGCAGAGCCATCGAGCTGCCCGGCGTGTTGGACGATCAGGGAACGTGCTACGCGACGTACGACTTCCTGGAGCGCTTCTGCGACGTGCGCTGGTATGGTCCGACCCCCCTGAACGTCGTGCTCCCGTCAACAAAGACGCTGTCGGTCCCGCCCGCAGAGATCCGCCGTTTGCCCTCGCTCAAGCACCGCCACGGCGCCGGCGGGGGTTGGCCGATCATCAAGGCTCAGTGGAACAGCCCCACCAATGAGCAGAGGTATCTCTACTACAGGCGGCTGCGGTTCGGCGGCGAGAAGTGGGCGGGCAACCATTCGTTCTCGAGCTTCCAGGCGCGGTTCCTCGAGAAGGATCCCGCCCATCCCGAGCTGTGGGAACGCAGCCGGCCGGAGTTCTTCGCCGTCGGCCAGACGGGCAAGGGCAGTTGGCGGCAGCTCTGCCTGACCAACCCGGACTTGGTCAAGCAGGTCGCCCAGGACGCCCGGGACTTCTTCGACGGCAAGGGAACAAAAGGCCTCCAGCCGGCCTGCGGCGAGTACTTCGCCATCGTCCCGGGAGACAACGCCAACTGGTGCAAGTGCAAGCGATGCCAGGCCGCCCTCGCCCCCGGACAGAAGCGCGCTAAGCCCGGCCACTTCGGCTCAGGAACGGCCAGCGACTACGTCTTCGCCTTCGTCAACGCCGTGGCGAAAGAGGTGGCCAAGACGCATCCGGACAAGTACATCGTCGCGCTGGCCTACCACATCTACTCTTACCCACCCACGTTCAAGCTCGAACCAAACGTCGCGGTGGCCCCGTGCGTACAGATATGCTACGGCTATCAGAAGACGGTCTTCGACAATGACGTGACCTTCTACCAGCAGTGGGTCGCCCAGAAGGGACGGCGGGTCCACCTGTGGAACTACTTCCACCACCCCATGGAGCCCGCCCTCATCCAGAAGTGGAAGTGCTTTCCCTGCTTCATGCCCGATGTCATCTCTCGCTGGGTGAAGCGTTACCACCGTGACGGGGTGCGGGGGGTCTTCCTGTGCGGCATCGGGCAACAACTGGACTACTACCTGTACATGCAGACCGCCTTCAATGCCGACACCGACTACAAGAAACTCCTGGACGAGTTCTTCTCGCGCTACTTCGGCGCGGCGAGCAAGCCGATGAAGGCGTTCTACGATCGCATTTCCGAAATCAACCGCAAGGAAGGCGTGGTGGGAACGACACCGGAGAGATCGTGGGGCCAGCTCGGCACGTCCGTACGCATGGAGGAGCTCGGCGCCCTGATGGACCAGGCCGTCAAGCTGGCCAGCACCGACCTGGAGAAACGCCGCGTAGCCACCTGGAAAGAGGGCGTCTGGGACTACATGCTTGAGGGCCGTGCACAGTACGTGCAGAAGGCCTCCCAAAAAGCAAGCAAATAGCGCGCGTCAAGGACGCTTCATAAGACTCCGCCAGGTCGCTGTCCCATTCATCTTCGATTCACTGGTATTGCCTTCCCTCCGGCTTGGTCGGCTCGATCTGGGGTCGCGGCCGGGCGTGCGCCTTCTCGAGGTACGCCTTCATCTTCGCTGCGACGTTCGGATGATCGGCGGCGACGTTACGGGATTCGCAGACGTCGTCCTCAAGATCGTAGAGCTCGAGCCTGGCGCCCGGTTTGGTCTCCCGGATGGCCTTCCATCGCCCCGCCCGGACGGCACGGCACTTGCCCCCTTCCCAATACATGTACTCGTGCGCTCGCTGCTTGCGGCCTGCCGCGACCTCGCCCAGCAGGGCCGGAACCACGGAGATGCCGTCGATCTCCTGGGGAGGCCGGGTCCCGCCGATCTCGGCGAGCGTGGGCATGACGTCGGCGAAGTACCACGGATGCTCGCTGACCGAACCCGCATGGACCTTACCGGGCCAGCGGACGATCATCGGGACGCGGATGCCGCCTTCGTAGAGCGACGCCTTCACGCCACGAAGCCCGCCGGACGCCTTGAAGAACGCAGGATCGCCCGGACCGTACGATGGGCCGTTGTCCGACGTGAAGAACACGATCGTGTTGTCGTCGACCCCCAGTTCCTTCAGCAGCGCAAGGATTCGACCGACGCTCCGGTCCATCCGCGTGATCATGGCGGCGATGGCCGCCTTCGGCGTGGGTTGCTTGCCGTAGTCGCTCGGATAGCCGGCCCGTCGGCCCCGCCCACGATACGGCGTCTCGGGAAACTTGCCCCGATACTCGCGGAGCGAGTCCTCCGGCACGAGCAGCTCGTAGTGCGGCACGGCGAACGGAATGTACGCGAAGAACGGTTCGCCCTTGTGTCGGCCGACAAAGTCGAGGGCCTTGGCGACGATCTCGTCGTGCGTATACCGACCGGACTTGCCGTCATTGCCCTCCAGCGCGTACTTGCGGTCGTTGTGCCAGAGGTACTCGGGATAGTAGAAATGCGCGTGGATCTGGTGCAGGTACCCGAAGAACTCGTCGAAGCCCTGCCGGGTCGGCACACCCGCCGTCCCGTACTCGCCGAGACCCCACTTGCCGAACAACCCCGTGACGTAGCCGGTCTGACGGAGCACCTCCGCCACGGTGACGTCCTCGGGCAAGAGCGGTATCCCCCCGCTGTTGCCTCGGACCGACGTGTGCCCGCCGTGCAACCCCGTCATCAACACGCTCCGGCTCGGCGCGCACACGGCCGCCCCGGCATAACACTGCGTGAACCGCATCCCCTGCGCCGCGAGTCGATCGATGTTGGGCGTGCGGATCAGCTTCTGCCCGTAACACCCCAGGTGGCCGTATCCCAGGTCGTCGGCCATGATGAAGACGATGTTCGGACGCCTGCCTGCCTCCCCCCCCGCGATCGGGGACCCCGTGCACGCGAAGACCAAGGCAGACAGCGCCGCGGTCACGGTGGAAAGACGACTTCGGAAGGAAATGAGTGCACCGCCCTTCACAGCGGTCTGCGTTCGCATGATTCGGCCTCCACAAACGCCCCTCCACGCCCCCGGCGCATTCTACTGTCGCCTGGCCCTCGAGGGGAGAACGCCTGGGATGGCTTGCACGGCAGCAGCTTGTCGGTTACACACGGCGGCACGCCGGGGATAACGTGGGAACAGGCCTGCGATCCTCGCTGGTCTCCTGTCCTGCGGTTACAGTAGACTCTGATCTGGGTTTCGAATCGAGCGCCGGAGGGTCCTTTGATGAGAGAGTTCGTGCTTCTGTCCGCAATGCTCTGCTGTCTTGTCGCGCCCGCATCAGGTCTCACGGTCCTGTTCGACTTCGAGACCGATGACGATGTGCGACGGTGGTCGGTCCGTACCGCCAAACAGGACACGCTGGAAGGGTCGACGCGTTTCGCGACCTCGGGAAAGCGGTCGGCCGTTTTCCGGTCGCCCAGGTGGCGAACGGGCATGCAGGAATGGCCTGCGCTCGAGGCCAAGCCGCCCGTGCAGAACTGGTCCGGGGCACAGGCGCTGCTCATCGATCTGGCGAATCCCACCGATGCGCCTCTCACTCTCAAGGTCTTCATCACAGATGCCAAGACGCCCCCCAGGCGCGGGATGTCGAAGGTCTTCTCGCTTGCACCGAGATCAAACCATCGGGCGCTGATCGCGCTTGCCGAATTCCCGAAGCACGTCGATCGAAAGCGCATCGCCTTGCTTCACTTCTTTACGACGCGTCCGGGAGACGACTACGTCATCCACATAGACAACATCGCCCTGTTGGCCAAGGGAGAGTCGCCGCCGCCGTATCCCGATACGTATGTCAAAGACCTCGTGGCGCTCCTGATGGCGCCGGATCGGATCGCCAAGGCCAAGGCCGATCTGGATCGTGCCGCCAAGCGCATCGAGCAACTCATCCCAACCACATCCGTCGTGGGGGCCCGGCTCGCCAAGCAGGTGGGCGCAGAGCGGGCGGCGCTGGAGAAGGCCGATCTGGCCTGCCGAGCGGGCCGGCTGTCCCTGGAAGAGGCCAAGGAGATTCAGAAGCAGATCGACCGCAAGACGGGTGCGCGTCTGGAGTCCGTGGCCCAACTGGCGAGACGATGGATGCGGCAGGGCAATGGGCCGGGCCCCATCGTGGGATTCGCCACGTCGATGGAGAAGATCCTGCCAAGAGGCAACGTCAGCGGCGTGAGGATCCGAAGATCGCTGTCGTTGTCGCTGGCCCGAAACGAGACGGAAGCCTTCCAGGTCGTGGTGATTCCGCTACGGGACGCGATGAGAGGCGTCCAGGTCGAGGTCGACGAACTCGTTTCCGATACCGGCGCCCGCCTGCCGTCCAAGTCCGTGGATGTGCGCGTGGTCGGCTACGTCAAGACCTCCCGTCCGTGCTACCGAGTGGAGCACATAGGATGGTGGCCGGACCCGCTGTTGGACTTCATCAAGGCCGTGGACATCGCGTTGGGCGATACGCAGGCCTTCTGGGTCCGCTTCCGCGCGCCGAAGGAGGCGCCTGCCGGCGACTATCGGGGCAAGATCCGGGTCCGGTCGGCCGACCGAATGCTGTTCGAGTGTTCCCTCAATGTCCACGTCTACGGCTTCACCATGCCCGACCGTTCGCCCCTGCCGACGGCAATCAGCGTCTACATACCCTACGTCCAACGCTTCGCCGGAGATCGGTGGGACGCCCTGCGGCCCGTTTGGGCGGACTACCTTGCCGACTACTACATCGACTACGACCACCTGTATCGCCCCGGTCCGCCTGACTGGGACATCCTCAAGCGTCTGCACAAGCAAGGACGGCTCGTCGCGTTCAATCTCCGCGCGCTCAGCCACCACGGGTTTCCGCCGGAGCTGTCTGGCAAGCCCTTCGAGGAGGCCCTCAACAAGCTCACCAGGGAGGTCGGAGCGATCTACCGCCGCGCGGAGCGCGAGGGCATCGCCGACAAGGCCTACTTCTACGGGTTCGACGAGCGCGGGTCGAAGTACTTCCCCGTCCTTCAACGGATCTGTGCCGGCATAAAGAAGGCGCTGCCAGACCTGAAGCTAATGACCACCACGTACGATCACTCCTTCGGTGTCGGCTCCGTGGTGAAGGACATGGATGCCTGGGTGCCCCTGACGCCCCGTTACGACCCGCTCAGGGCCGCAAAGGCGCGCAGGCAAGGCAAGGAGGTCTGGTGGTACATCTGCTGCGGTCCGGCGCATCCCTATGTGAACTGGTTCGTGGAGTACCCGGCCATCGAAGCGCGGCTGCTGATGGGGATGATGACGGCCAAGTATCGACCGGACGGCTTCCTTTACTACGCGATCACGCGTTGGCCGAACAACGACAAGCCGATCGAGACCGGGCCGTTCACGACATGGAATCCGGCGAGCTTCCGTACGTACAACGGAGACGGGTCGTTGTTGTGCCCCGGCCCCGGTGGCCGACCCCTGGCGACCATCCGTCTGGAGAACTTCCGGGACGGACTGGAAGACTACGCGTACGTGCGGATCCTCGAAGCCACGGTCGCGGCGCGCCGTGCACAGCCGGGCAAGGCCGACGCAGATTGGGTCCGACAAGCCAATGCCCTGCTCGCCGTTCCCGAGACGCTGGTCAAGAATCTCAGAGACTTCAGTCAGGATCCGGCCGCGCTCTATGACTACCGGGACAGGATCGCCCGGGCAATCGTCAGCGCCGGCGTCCCCCCGGCCGACCCCTGGCAACAGTGAACCGGCCAGCGACCACGAGATGCGTCCCCATCGTGGGTGGGATTGAGCAGCCATGCCAGCTGAATCCATCACCGCAATGCTGGATAGGGCCCTCGAAGGTCGCTACGCCGTAGGCTACTTCGAGAGCTGGAACTTAGAGTCCCTCCAAGGCGTCATCGACGCTGCTGAAGAGACACGCTCACCGGTCCTCGTCGGGTTCAACGGTCAGTTTCTGAGTCGTCCCGGTCGGCTCACCGCCGAACGCATCTCGTGGTATGCCGCCCTCGCAAGGGCGGCCGCCGAGTCAGCGTCGGTCCCCTGCGGACTCATCTTCAATGAGTGCGCTCAGGACGATTGGGTCAGAGCCGCCGTGACTTCGCGGTTTGGCCAGGTCATGCTCGACGATCCGGACGCAGACCCCGAGGATTACATCCGAAGGGTCGCCGAACTGACTGACTTTGCGCATCAGCACGGCGTCGCGGTCGAGGCCGAGGTCGGCGAGCTTCCGTGTGGATCATCCAAAAGCCCAGACCACGCCAGCGGGTCCCTGACCGACCCCGAAGCCGCGGCACGCTTCGTCAAGCAGACTGGCATCGACATCCTGGCCGTCAGCGTCGGCAACGTGCACGAGCTGCTCCAAGGCGAGCAAGCACTCGACCTCGGTCTCCTCGCCGCCATCCGCCAGCGCGTTGACCTACCCCTCGACCTGCACGGCGGGTCGGGCATCCCGCCCGCCGACCTGCAAGCCGCCATCTCCCTGGGCGTCGCGAAGGTGTGCTACGGCACATACGTCAAGCAGCGTTATCTCACCGCCGTCCGCACTGCGCTGGGCAACGATGAGCCCAATCCCCACCATCTGCTCGGCCACGGCGGGCCGGAGGACGTAATGGTCGCGGGACGTCTCGCCGTGCGAGACGCCGTCCTCGAGCGCATAGAAAGCCTGGGCTGCTGCGGACGGGCGTAGACCAGGCAAGGGAATAGGGGCTAGGGGTTGGGGGTTAGGGGGCAGGAGTCAGGGGCTCGGGGTCCAATCGCTTTGCACCATTCTGAGGTCATCGCTCGACGGGTGCCACATCCGTCTCGTCGAGGGCAACGCTGCCCCGGAGATCGGATCGGCGCTTGTGGTTGGACCCAGCCAACCCAACCCCATAGAATGGAATTCAGTTGTAGTCAGGGGAATATCAGCGACTGAAACGACAACCTGAAGGACCTCACCGTACCGAACGAGAAGGGGTTGCGGTGTGAACGCCCTGGACACCCGTCGCGGAGTGATCGGCCGTTTCGCACAGAGATCCCAACAGGTCCTCCTACCCCACTTGCTCCGCAACACCACGCTGGCGTTCTTGATCGCTTCGATTCCTCTCGCGTGGCTGACCTATCGGTTTGACTGGACCGTTGACGATGCCTTCATCTCCTTTCGGTACGCCAAGCACCTTGCGCAGGGGCATGGGCTGCGCTACAACATCGGCGAGGAGCCCCCGGTCGAGGGCTACAGCAATCCCTTGTGGGTTCTGTCGCTTGCGTTCTTCGAGAAGCTCGGCTGGGGGTCGGTTGTCCCAGCCCGCCTTCTCTCGGTGGCGTGCGCCGCGGTCTTGATGTGGCGGTTGTCGCGCTTCATCGGAACCAGGATGGCCGTGCCGACGGGTCCGTTGTTCCTGTCTGTCCTGTTCTTCGCGACGCTTCCCCCCGTTGCAGTATGGTCGACCTCGGGGCTTGCCACGATGCCGTATGCGATGCTGGTCTTCCTCGCATATGAGTACCTGCTGGGGGACGCCAACGCCCCACGTTCAATCGCTGGAGGCGCCACCTTGGCGCTTCTCGTCCTCCTGCGGGTCGACGGCATGTTCTGGGTCGCCGGTATGCTGCTCCTTGCGGGACTCACCGCCGTTCGAAGGCGCGAGGGTCGTCAGATCAGGTCGATCCTGATCGCCGCCGGGATAGCAGGCAGCGTTCTGGTTGGGTTGACCGCGTTTAGAATGGCATACTTCGGTTGGGCGTTGCCCAACACCGCCTACGCGAAACTCGCCTTGAGCAGCCTGTCTCTGGCGAGGGGCACTCGTTACCTGCTTGGCCTTCTACTAGTCTTCCCACACCTGGTCCCGATCGTCTGCCTGGGAGCCGTTTTTGCCTGGCGCATCCGCAAAACGCACCCCGTCGGTCTCCAGGCAGCCGCAATCGCTCTGGCCACCTTCGGGTACGCCGTGGTCGTTGGAGGGGATTGGATGCCTATGGGGCGCTACCTCATTCCCGGCCTGCCCTTCATCACCATTCTCTACGCGACCGCCATGCGACGCGCTCGACCCGTCGTGCTCGCCGCATGTGGCATGGCCGCTATCACACTGTCCCTGCTTCCGGCCTACAACGTCCACATCGCGCCTCGCGCCCTGCGTGACAAACTGGACAGGCACAAGGCCGCGACGGTTGCTCCCCGCCTGCGCGAGAAGATGATTGCCCGCGACGCCATCAAGGCGTCCGTGAACAGCGAATACGGATTCTGGTTGTTCGCACGGGATCACGTAAGGACGCTAGCAGAGCTCGGCCGTGCCCTAAAGGAGCACACGCGGGCCGGCGAGAGCATCGTCACGGACATGATCGGCGCGATCGGATACTACTCCGACCTGTTCATGTACGACACGACCGGCCTGGTCAACGCCGAGGTGGGTCATCGGAAGGTGCCTCCCCGCGGCCTTCTTCCCGGACACGACAAGCTCGTTCTGCCCACCTTCTTCCTGAAGTACCGTCCCACATACATGGGCTGTGCGATCCTCCACCTGGATCCCGGACACAACTTGGAGCCAGGTCAACGCCACCGCTTCGAATGGGATCGTCCCTTCAAGCTCAGGAAGGGCAGACGCATACGGCTGCAGTACCGCCCGGTAGGCTACGTCCTGCCCGAGCTCGACGACATCGGTCGCACCAAGCTCCTCCTCCTGTTCATGCGAAGAGACCTCGTCTACGAGTAGCCGACGTCTCGGGTCCCAACCCCGATCTCGCCGACCCCCCGAGGTTCGTCTGCCCACGGCGTGCCCAATCCAGCCGTCCATCTTGCTGCACCGCCCCGCACGCAAGCGAAACCAACGGGCATCCTTTCCTCGGCGTCGTATCCAACCGACCGATGGACGACCTGGGCCCCGTGCGTCGCCGTTGGGAGCTTCTTGGGGTAGATCCGTCTCGTCGAGGGCGATTCAGCCTCGCAGATCCGATCGCCCATCGTTGATGGACCCATCCGACGCAACTGCCTAGAATGGAATCTGGCAGCAGCCAGGGGAATGTCAGCGCCTGGAATGGAGATATGAAGACTCTAGACCAGATCACGCTGAGCAACCAAGACCGCCGGGCAGTCGAGGCGGCGTCCGAGATCCTTCACAGGCAGTTCCCCGTCGAACGTGTGATCTTGTTCGGCTCGAAGGCGCGGGGCGACGACGATCCCGAGTCGGACATCGATTTGCTGGTATTGACCACCCGCCCGGTCAGCGCCGCAGACAAGGAGCGGATGACCGATGCGCTCTTCGACCTACAGATCGACAGGGGTGTGGTGATCAGCAAGCTCGTCGTCCCGCTGGATGACTGGGAGCACGGTCTGTACCAGGCCTTGCCGATCCATTGGCAGATCGAACGAGAGGGAGTTGCGGCGTGAACGTCCCGGAAGCACGTCGCGAGGTGATCGCCAGAAAGCAGACTACGGCGGGGTAGGCGTGCTCGATCCGACGACGGTAAGGGCCAGAATCGATCGCGCCCGGCGCTTCGTCGACGAGATGCGTCGGCTGTTGGGCGGGCCCTGATCGCAGCCAGGGGGGCATCCTCATGCGCCTTCCCATGATGTCGAGAAGGACAGCCACAAGCATTGTCGTCGGCTCTGCTGTGGGTGCAATCACTTTCGTGGCAGAGTCCGTCTTGGTCGCAATGCTTCCTCCGTTGGGTGGTGTGTCCACATGGTTTCCGTTTGCGGTCCTGCTACTCATTACCTTGGGCATGGGCATCGCATGTGGGCTCGTAGTGCATGTGTTTACTCGACTCCCAAGGCTATGTGTCTTCGTGAGTGCAGTATGTTCCCGTATCCTCATGGACGTCTCCATAGCAGTGTGGTTGAGGATCAACGCGCCAGCGGGCCTTCCTGGTTCGTGGCTCGCCATGAGCGCCGCTATCACGCTGGCAAATGTTGTGGCGTTCTCAGCTGGGGCGGCGGTGGGCTTCATCGTATTGAGGGACTACGCATTGCGGGCGAGCGAGCCTTGAGAATAGCTTCTCCTGTTTCGAGGTGCGGACAAGGAGACGCGACACCTCCGTCTTCATGATCGAATCCCGCAAGCGTTCACGCTCTCATCCAGGCTGCGGCAGGATATGGGGGACGTTCCACCAAGCGAGCTGCGGTCATAAGGAGAACGATCGTGTTGAAGCATTGGAAGCTTGTCGTGATGTTGCTCGCGGCCACGCTGTTCGCCTGAGCCGGGCCCTGTGACAGTGGTCTACTGTCATCGTTCCTGCAGTAGCGAGTAAATGGGGGTTGGGGATTGGGGGTTAGGGTCTGGGGGGGTGCGCGCATCCGGGGGGCGTGACGGCGACCGTTACCGGGGGGGGTGCGTGGGGGGCCAGACCGGGGCCGGCCGGGCACTGGGCTTGATCTCTCGCCAGTTCCGCGTCTTGCTGACGTAGTCCGTCAGTTGGAGGCCTCCTTCAGCCACCTGCCCGGATGGCCTGAGCGTCAGGGCCCGCAAGCTGTTGGGCAACACGCCGGGGACGACCCGGACGAATCCCGAGATCGGCCCGACCCGGCGCATGCCCGCCTGGGCAGCGGCCGACCAATCCCACTTCGGAGCCGGCCAGCCGGCTGCCAGGAGGACCAGGACCTGATCGGTCCCCTCGCCCACCAAACCGGCCCGGGTGTCACCCGGGGCTGCGGCGGCGAACGTCGCGGCGATGGCGGCCAGTTCCGTCTGGGCGTGCTCGGACGGCCTGAGCAACCCCGCCAGGACGCCCCGAGGCGCGACCCGCCCCATCGCCCGCTGCACGCCCTCCACCGACCAAATCACCGCATTGGCCGGATGTCCGCCCGGCATCGACACGATGACGATCAGATCGTGTCGGGTCCGCACCGATCGAAGCTGCCGCAGGACGGGCTCGGCTGAGAGATCCGAGCCGGCGGACGGGTTCGACGACCGGTGCACAGCCCCGTACAGCTTCGGGCCGATCGGATCGAAGCCGGTCATCTCAACCTCCCCCCCCTGCCGCAGCCCGGGCGCGTTGGGCGCCACGTCCCCCGGAGAAATCAGCCAGCACCGGTTGATCCGGCCGCGAAGCTGCCTGACGGCGTGGAGGCCCCGTTGCATGGCCCGGGATCGCGCGCGTCCGCTCCCCAGGGATTCCGCCCGCGGGCAGTACGCCAGTGCGATGTCCTCTCCGTCCTTGACCAGCAAGGCGGTAAGCCACGCCCCTTCCTGAACCGCCACGACGTCGCGCCCCCAACGGAGCCATACCCGGCTGACCTTCGGCAGTCCGACCATGAGCCCCAGCAGGGCGGCGAAGACAATCAACAACCGCCGCACGCGGTGCCTCGTCGGACCGCCCACATCGAAAATGACCAGCAACCCCCCGGCGGCAAGGGCAAGGAGTCCGGCGCCCGCCAGGGCCACCAACGTTCCCGCCACCGGCACGATCCAGCACGTGGCAGCCAGTCCGGCCAGGGCGCCACCGGCCAGCGCGGCCGTCAGCACCTGCGCGGAGGCGACGGCGGGACTGCCCGACTGGGCGATCAGGGCACGCTTCAGATAAGGGAAGGCGGCACCCGCGCCGCCTCCTCCAACGGCGAGGGCCGACAGGACGATGACAGTGCTCCATCGGCCGCCAGCGTGGCCAGACTCATCCGTTGCCAAGCCAGCAGTCGCGCACCCCGCAATCGCCACGCCCATCGCGACGCCGGCCAGGACCATGACCGGGCCACACACGCCGGCCGGATGGTCACTCCGGCTGGCGGTCAGGCCGGCCGCCAGGACGCCGACCCCCGCGAACAGCAGGAACCAGGCGGGCAGCAGGAATTCCGCGAGGGGCCCGATGCTCAACCCGGTGGTCACGACCCGCGGCCAGAGAGCAAGAGCCGTCCCAACCAGCCCGCCCCACGCCGTCAGCGTTGCCAGCAGGGCGTAGCCCGCCTCCGGAGCATGTTCAGGGACTTGGACCTCGGGGTAGGCCTCGTCCGCTTCCGGCCTCTGGTGTCTTCCGGCGCGGACGACGGCCAGCGCGGCCGCCACGAACAGGGGAAGCGTCCCGATCAGCGCCGTCCGCCCGGGGGAGGACTGGAGGATCGTCCACGAGCTGAGCGCCAGGCCCGACGCCGCACCAACCAGGACGCATCCTGCCACCCCGCCGCCGGCCCGGCTGGGGGGTTCATAGGTGGCGGCCAGGCCGTACAGACACGCGGCCGTCAACCCCAGGATCAACCACGGAACGAACACCCCGGCCACCACCGCAAGCCCGTCTACGGCCAGCAGCTCCGCGGAACTCAGGAAGAACCGTTGCGTCAGCCAAAGACAGGCCGCCTCGATCGGACGGGCCGCCCACAGCAGGATCAGGGCGATCGTCCCGGTGCCAAGGCAGCCAACGGCCAACACCACCCACAGCAACCCCTGTTGAGCCGGCGTGGCCGTGTGGCTGAGGAGCTCCCACCGCAAACCGACCCCGGCGACATCCCCGTCCCGCCGAAGCGATCGCAGCCGCCGGGCAATCGCACGCTGGGGCAGCCAAGGGCCCAGCCCAGCCGCCAACAACGCCACCGCCACCACCAACACCGACGATCGAGGGAGGGGGTCGAGGACGGCGTGATACACCCCGACGATCCCGACCAGATGCAGACTGCCCGACATCCCCAGGCACAGCGCGACGAATCGAATCCACAGCCCCGGATGGCCCTCCCCCCGGTCGATCGTGTCTGCCAGGTCGGTCATCGCGCTCAACGGACGGCGCCGATCAGGGCTCGGACCCCGCCCGGTGCCCGCCCGGCACCAGGCTGGTTGTGGCCGGATCGAATACGCGCCGTCCGCCACCCGCAAGTTGAACCACCAACCCCGCCGTGGGGTCCACGTCCACGGTGACGCCCACGTAGTCGTGACCGGCCTGTCTGAGATGGATATGCTGACCGAGGGGTTCAGCCCGGTCAAGCCAGGCCTGTCTGAGCGCCTGGGGGTCTGCGCGGTCGGCCAGCCATTGGTCCAACTCGACCAGGAGCCGTCGGGCAACCGTCAGCCGAGAGATAACGTCACGTGACTCGGCCTCCAGACTGGTGGCCAAACCCCGCAGTGCTTCGTCGAAGTGCGCCGCGTGCTGAAGGCAGTTCACGCCGACGCCGACGACGTAGGCCCGGCCCCCCGCCAGACTGCGAGATTCGATGAGGATGCCCGCGACCTTGCGGTCCCGGACATAGACGTCGTTGGGCCAACGGATGGTGGTCTCGATGTCCGTCGCCGCCGCCGTCACCGCGTCACACGTGGCCACCCCTGCTGCCAGAGTGAGGGTCCCTGGGTCGACGCCGGGCGGATCGGGTTGATCCGATTCGAACAGCAGGATGCTACAGAGAACGGACGCCCCGCGGGGAGACACCCATGTCCGTCCCAAGCGCCCTCGGGCAGCGGTCTGATGATGAGCGAACACCGCCACGCCGTCGCAGTCCGGCTCCCCGGCAAGCGCGAAGGCCGCGTCGTTGGTGCTGTTGGTTTCGTCCAATACAATAACGCGACGGCCGATCCGACGCGTGCCGAGGTCGCCCTCGATCTGCTCCGGCCCGAAGCCATCGTGCGATAAGCGCACAAGCAACTCCGACGGCCTCGACTGGGAGAAGGTTTGGAGGCCGACGTCCCCCGCACCCGATCACCGGGGAATCATTGGCAATAGCGCCCGCGGGTCGCACCCCACGACGGTCCGACGCCTGTTGCCAGCCGCGGCCGGGCGAATCCGTTGTTGGACATCCCGACGTCTAGAGCTAGTCGCGCCAGAGGTTGGGGCAGAGATCCAGGACCACGACCGTCCCGGTCGTCAACTGGAGCACGAACTTCACCAGCTTGGATTTGAATGCCTTCATCATCTTCCTCCGAAGATCGGAACCCGGCCTCCGTGTCAGGCCATTCCTGCACGGCTGTCCCGCCAGCCGTTGGCGAAGTAGCGTAACGAAAGGGGGTACCCTATGCAACCCCTGTCGTGATGAAGGTGAAACCAGGCAGAAGAAGTAGGTCGTTGAAGGTGGGTGACAGGTCTCGCCATGTCCCGCCGTTGAAAAGGTCAACGAGGACCGGACAAATCCTGCCCTCATCGAGGATGGTATCCAGGTCATCGGCTCGAGCGATCGCGCCCAAGCCCAACACGATCAGCACGCCTTTTGCCGCTGCAGCTCGAAGGAATCTCACACAAGCTCCTCCCGGCGACGATGGATGATCCTGATCGAGCCCACAGCCGACGGTCAACGACGTACTGCATCGGGGGTGCGTGCCTGACGACAGACCCTGAGCCCGACCTCCTCTCTTATCGACCGCCGTCTGAAGATCGCGCCAGTCAAACGCACCCCCAGGAACGCCAGCTACGACGGCCTTCCACCCCCGCGAGACAGCAGCGCTCGGCACGCCAACGCACGGCGCGTCTTTTGCTCTCCCCAAGCCACCGGACCGCTTTGCCTTCGGCCAACGACGTGCATATGATCTAGTAGAGGCAAGAACTTCGCACCGCGTCGTGAAAAGGGGGTGGGTCGGCAGACCTGTGGAGAACCGACGTGGGGCCCCATACTGCTCATACCAATCGTTCCATCGGCCTCACAGAACGGTAAAAAACCTCGACGGGCGATCGTCGCTCGTAGACGGCATCTGGGTCTTGGCTGGCGTTCGGACGGAGGTGCGCCATGAGCAAGGCACTCATCGTCCAGTGCGGACACTGCGGCGCCCGCTACCGGATTGACGAGCGAAAGAGAGGGCAGCGGGGCAAGTGTAGGAGATGCCACCATGTCTTCTGGCTCACCCCGAAAGTGAGCCTGGACGACACGGTCTTGGACTGGCTCCAGGAAGACGATGAGCCCGTGGCGTCGGAAAAGGGGGAGTCGCCGAACGCAGCGTGATTCGCTCGAGCGCGGTCCGATTCACGACGCCTGCCCGAAGCACGGCAATCCACGCCCAAATGTACGGTTGCATTGCCGCGAGCGCTCGTTTATCATTCGGGTTGATTCTGCGAGGGTGTGCGGTTGTCGCGGATGTGGCGCAAGAGATGGGTTTGCGAGGACACGGCCCCGCTCGGGCGCGCTTCTGTTCTAGCGTGATGAACGAAATCAACCCAGCCAAGGCATCGCCGTCAGTGGTGGATCGCGCCGCACGCACGGATCCCGAACCTACGGAACGTGCGGCCAGCAAGATCCTGGTCATCGGTCTGGACGGTGCGACGTTCGACGTCTTCAATCCGCTGATGAAGGCGGGACGAATGCCGCACCTCAAAGCGGTGGTCGAAAAGGGAACGTCCGGCATTCTCGAATCCACCAAGCCGCCCATCACACCGGCGGCGTGGACGACCTTCATGACCGGGAAGCGGCCGGGGCGACATGGCATCATCGACTTCGAGAAGTACGACGTCCGGACGAACTCGCTGAGGTTCAACCACACCCAGGCCATCCTCGAAAAGACCATCTGGGAAATCCTCTCGGAGAAGGGCGTCCGAGTCGGTTCGATCAATCTGCCAATGACCTACCCCCCACACGAGGTCAACGGCTTCATGATCTCAGGGTTCGAGACGCCCAACACGCAGGCTGACTTCACCTACCCGGCCAACCTGAAGGAAGAGATCCTCCGAAAATGGCCTGACTACACCTACCAGACCAACTGGCAGCGGCGACTCGTGGGGCGCAGACAGGTCTTCGCCAAAAACATGGCCCACATCGAAAAGAGCTTCGAGCAAGGCTGTGAGCTGGCCGAGTACTGCACCGAACGGTACGGGTGGGACATAATGATGGTGCTGTTCAAGTTGGTCGACAACCTGCAGCACAAGGCTTGGCGACACCTGCCCCCGCACGGTTCAGGTCATGATCCGGCCCGAACGCAGATGGTCGTCGAGTGCTTCGAACGGCTAGACGACACGATCGGACGGCTCGTCCGCCTGGCCGAGCAGCAGGGCGCGACCGTCCTGATCATGTCCGACCACGGGCACGGCAGCCTCGATGGCAAGGCCCAACCCAACCTGATTCTCAAACGGTGGGGACACCTGGTGTTGCGAGACCCACTGAGGCGAGCGTGTACCCGCGCCAACTACCTGTGGTATCGGGCGACCAAGCAGAAAAACAGCCGCTTCGCAGAGCCCAACATGCCCATCGAACGCGATCTGGCCGTCGACTGGTCGCGGACGCGGGCCTGCGTGATGCACGCCGGCATCTACGGGTTCCTCTACATCACCCGCAAGGATCGCTGGCCCGGGGGTATCGTCGATCCAGCCGACTACGAACCGCTTCGAGAGGAGCTGGCCGAGCGATTCCGACGGCTCGAGTGCAACCATCCCAAGCTCGGCAAGTGTCCGATCTTCCCCGCCGTCCACAAGCCTGAGGAGTTGTACGGGTGCAGCCGCGAGCAGAATGAATGGCTCCCCGACCTGTTGCTCGCGCCGGCCGAAGGCCTCGCGGTGGTCCGGAAGATCCGCGGATTCAGCCCCGTCCGATGGACCAGCGACCGGCGGATGGAGGGCACCCACCGGATCGAGGGGGTTCTCGCCGCGTACGGCCCTCACGTCCAAGCCGGGGCTCGCGTCGACGCGCACATCGCCGACATCGCGCCCACCCTGCTGGCCAGCATGGGGCTTCCCGTGCCCATCGATATGGAGGGCCGGGCCCTGACCGAGCTGTTCGATGTCCCGGTCAAGGTCGAGTTCGAGCCCCCCCAGAAACGCGAGCGGGTCGAGCCCGAGAAGGAAGTCTACACCGCCGAGGAGATGGAGACCCTCACCGAACGCCTCAGCGATCTGGGCTACCTGGAGTGATCCGCAGAACCGCGCCCACCCGACGTGTGTGGGCAACGATGAAGCCCTCCCTCTGCAACACCGACCGCATCAACGGCTTCCAGCAACGCAGCCGGCTCCCTCACTTCTCCTCAGATTTGACTTCGTCGGGCTCTGGGGTACCATGAGGCAGCGGAGGAAGCCCGAGTTCGTGTCCAAACAGCAACCCCGAAGGCACGACATGAGCGAAGACCGAGAGCGTGCCAGATTTGCCCCCGACGAACTTGCCATCGTCCTGAGCCACTACGACCTTGGCACCATCGCCGCCATCGAGCCTTTCAAAAGAGGCAGCCGCAAGAGCCCCAAGGTCCACATCAAGTCCAGCCGGGGCGAGTTCGTGCTCAAACGCCGCGCCCCGGGCAGAGACGATCCCGTCAAGGTCGCTTTCTCACACCTCCTCCAGAACCACCTGGCCCGGAAGGAGTTCCCGCTGCCGCACCTCATCGCGACACGCCGACACAAGAACTCGATGGTCCGCTACCAGGACTGGATCTACGAGCTGTTCGTCTTCGTCCCCGGAGAGCCGTACAGCCAGTCCATCATCGAGACAGAAAGCGCCGGCGAGACCCTCGGCCTGTGTCACCAATGCCTGACCGACTATGAACCCGACTACACCCCGCCGCTGGGCGGCTACCACGACAGCGACGCCGTTCGGCAGGCCCTCAACCACGTCCCCACACGTCTCCAGGGACACGACAGCGTCACCGGCCGCGAGGCCGAACTCCTGGCCACCACCCAGCAGGTCTTCGAGGCCTACGAGGCAGCCGCCGACGCACTCAGGGACGCTGGCATCGCGGATTGGCCTGAGCAAGTCGTTCACGGCGACTGGCACCCCGGCAACATGCTCTACCGCGACCAACAGGTGGTCGCCGTCATCGACTACGACTCCGCTCGCGTCCTGCCCTGGATCACCGACCTGGCCAACGGCATCCTCCAGTTCTCCATCGTCGCCGGCGACGCGAACCCCGACCTCTGGCCCGACCACTTCGACGACGAACGCGCGGTCGCCTTCTTCCGCGGCTTCCTCAAGAACCACAAGGTCGACCCCGATTACCTCAAGGTCATCCCGCTGCTCATGCAGGAGGCCATCATCGCCGAGTCCGCCCTCCCCATCGCCACCATAGGTTCCTTCGGACGGATTCAGGGATTCACCTTTCTCCGCATGGTCAAGCGCAAGATCCAGTGGCTCTGCGACCACCACGACGAATGGATCGACAACTTCCGCCACGTCCTCGAAGAACAGACCCCGGCCGAGGAGTAGCCGCCGCTCAGCCAAGCACCTATCTGGACCCCGCCGGGGGGGGGCGCAGCCCTCCCTGCCGAGACCATCTGGGCCCCGGGATTCTGATACGTACCTGATGGCGAGGCGGACCCCAGCCGACGTGGACACCCCTCGCGGCCAACCGAGGCCGGAGTGATACGCCCGCCCTTTTGCACTGAGGACCATGCGAGTCTGCTCAAGGTCACGCGGCCCCGGGAAGCGTCGGTTGACAAATGATCGCCAACTGGGCAGATTCTCAGTATTCATTGTATTTCAACATACATCGACTGTGTTTGGAGGCTAGAGATGCCCCGTACACCGCATGGTTCGCCGAGAGGCCCCCAGAGGCAGTCCCTTCCGATCTACCCGAAGGGCTTCATCGCTGCCGCCGGCGTCCAAAGGGAGCAGAATAGGGTCTTCGTTGCGATGCCGTTCACAGATTCGCACTCGGACGAACTCTGGCAGGCAATCCAAGGGGTCTGCCGAATCTACGGACTGGATGCCAGGCGAGCTGATTCCTCCGTAATGCCAGACCCAATCGTCCAGGACATATTGCAGGAGCTTGAGAGCGCAGAGATCATCATCGCTGATCTGACGAACCTGAACGCGAACGTCCTTTACGAATTGGGCATCGCTCACACGAGGTGCGATTCCGTCATCCTGGTTGCATGCAAAGGCCAGTCGCTTCCGTTCGACCTGGCCGCCATCCGCTGCACCTTCTTCGATTTCAGTTCGCCAAGTAGCAAGGCCGATTTCGTAGACCGACTGAGCAAGGCCCTCAGTGACCTCAGAACTGTCACCCCTACCATACTCGACTCCCAACTTGAGCGAACGCGCGTGATCGTCAGTGATCTCCGAAACTTGGCTGCTCTACTTGACAAGGACTTGTCGAACGAGACGATCTGGTTCAGCGGCGGTCTCTCCGCGTTCGCCATCAGCGATGAGGAGGACTTCCCAGAGGACGAAGAGGGGTGCCGCAGTGCGCTGCTTGAGGAGAAGAGCGCCCTGCTTGATCTCGCCCGCAGGGGCTGCCCCGTTCGCTGCATCATCTCTCCTCCCGCGTTGAAGGCTATGCCCGAACGTCCCCCCCACGTACGCAAACGGGTCATCACGCTGCTTCGGTTCCTCGAGTCCACCAACGAACCGGCGCTAGAGTCCATCGAGTGGGTCGTCTCGCCGTTCAGGCAGAAGAACCTGTACATCATAGGACGCATCTCATACATAGAGGGATACAAGCAGCAGTTCCTGAGGGGGTTTCCGGTCTCCCTGAGACAAACGAGCCCTGAGGCCATCGCCGCAAACATCTCCCTGTGCAAAGCTCTGTTTGAACGCCTGCAAGTCGACACGCTCAAGCATTACCCCAGTGACGAAGGTCTGTCGCGGCGAGATGCGCTGCGCCAGGCGACCATCGCCTGCCTCAGGAGATTGCTGCCTTTTCTGGATCCTCCCGAAGGCGGTTGTACAGCGTAGCGACCTACCCAGGAGTCGCGGCAACCGAGCTTTCGCGCACGAATCTGGCTTTCCCGTTCGCGGCTACACATCCTGTGACCTGGAGGACCTGCGCACAGGGCCCGGCCTACGCGTAGAACCACCCCACCGGTAGGATCCGTGTGGGCGTCCGCTGCTGGTAGATGACCTTCGGCTTGCCAGCTTTTTCCTTGCCGATCGCGGCGCGGGCAACCAGGTAGCTGATGAATACCTCGTCGCCGACAACCGAGACGTGGGGATAGTGGAAATTGGCATAGTCGTCCGGCACGGCTCCGACCTCGTCTGCCCCCCATACCGGCGCGAAATCTGGATCGGGCGCCACGTGCGTCACACCGCCCAGGCACTCGATGGCCTCGAGGTTCTTGAAGCAGCCCCACGTCTTGCCCTCGTCCTTGGAGACCGCGCAGGACAGTCGGCTGCGGCGGAGCCCCTTGCGGATCTCAGCCCGAGACAACTGGTTCCAGACCACCAGGAGGTGACCGGTCTTGGGCAGCCGGCAGATGCGGGCCGGCGAGTAAGACGCCATCAGCGACATGGGCTCGGCGCCGGGCCACCAGGAGTAGCCGCCGTCTTCGCTGAACGCCTGATACAGGCGGCCCGTGACCGCACGGGCCACCAACATAATCCGACCGTCCTTGAGCTCCACGCCCGAAGGCTCCGTGATGGCGTCCGTCCACCTCCGGTCCCGCCACCCCATGATCCAGCCGTCGCATGCCTTCCACGTTCGGCCGTGGTCGTCGCAGAAGTAGCAGCGGCAGACCTCGGACAGCGGGAAATGACCCTCCGTCTCGGTCTGGAATCGAACGCCCTTGTACGTGCCCCACGAAGCCCCACGCTTGTCGAACCGGCTGCCGAGGAACTGGCTGTAGGTGAGCAGGATCAGTCGCCCGCTGCCCAACGCAAACATCGTCCCGTTGAGCCCCATGGTCAGACCGGGCAGCGTGATCTGAATCGGCTTCGACCACGTCTTGCCCTCGTCGCTCGACCAGCGGAAGAACCAGTTGTTCGCGTCGTTGCCCAGCGCCGTGGCCATCGTCCACTTGTCGGCGTAGTACGTGCCCAGTTGCCCGTTCGACAGGCGCAGCAGGCCCAACCCGCCGCCCGGCGTGAACGTCTTGCTCTTGGTCCAGGTCCGTCCGCCGTCGGTCGACTGATGGCCCTTCTCGGTAACCAAGCTGCCGTCACCGAGTCGGACGATGTTGGCGGGGTAGACGCCCCCGATGGTCAGCCCGTCCTGATCGGATCGACCAATCGTCTCGGCAGCAGATTCGGCGCCGCCATGATTCCCCGCTGCCACCGCGCCCGCGGCGGCAACCGTCCTCAAGAAATCCCTACGGTGCATCGCACGCACTCCGTGGCTGATTGCCCAAACGGACCTCCTTCGAAGTCTAGCCAATCAGACGCCGTCCGTCATTCGAACGCTGGCAGGGGCATCCGGGGGCTGGTAACCTGTCGCCGATCGGGTCCGGGCATGCGTTCGGCGCGCATCGGTGAGCAGTCGGGAGCGCACCGTCGGGATGCGCCAGCGATCGCCATCGTTTGGCGGGGCCGCGTGCGACCTCCCCGAGCCGGGCCGTCCCCGGCCCGGCCCCCCGCCGCACGCGGCGGGGCTAACCCAGGCAAGGCGAACGCCTGCGATACCCGATCCCAGGAGACCCCCTCATGAAGATCGACCGCATGGAAATCCACCTCGTCCGCCTGCCCCTCATCAAGCCGTGGCGGACGGCCTACGGCGAGGACGCCCACATCGAATCCGTCCTGATCAAGGCCCACAGCGGCGACGTGTCCGCTTGGGCCGAGACCACCCCGCTCGCCGAGCCCACCTACTGCAACGAGTGGGCCAGCGGCGTAGCTTGGACTATCGAGCACGTCCTCGCCCCACGCGTCGTCGGTCGCGACTGGAACACGCCCGAACAGCTCAACGAGCTACTGGGCATCTACCGCGGCAACAGCTTCGCCAAGGCCGGCTGCGACCTCTGCTGGTGGGCGCTCCAGGCCAAGATCGAACGCGTCCCGCTGCGCAAGCTCCTCGACGGACGGCGTGACGAGATCCAGTCCGGACACGACTTCGGCGTCGAGGACACCGTCGACATCCTCTTAGAAGAGATCGACCAGGCCGTTCGCGCCGGGTACCCCCGGATCAAGCTCAAGATCAAGCCTGGCTGGGATCTGGAGATCATGCGAACCGTCCGAAGCCATTGGCCCGACTTCACCTTCCACGTGGACTGCAACAGCGGCTACACGCTCGACGACCTGGACCTGTTCAAACAGCTCGACAAGCTGAATCTGGCCATGTTCGAACAGCCCCTCGGCCACGAGGACCTCGCCGACCACGCCGAACTCCAGCGTCAGGTCGGCACGCCGGTCTGTCTGGACGAGAGCGTCCGCAACCTCTGGTCGGCCCGGCAGGCCATCAAACTGGGAAGCTGCAAGATCATCAACATCAAACCCGGCCGGGTCGGCGGCCTGACGACCGCCAAGGCCATCCACGACCTCGCCGCCGAAAACGGCATTCCCTGCTGGGTGGGCGGCATGCTCGAGTCGGCCGTCGGCGTCGGTGTCCTCATCGAGCTGGCCACGCTCGGCAACTTCACCTACCCCAACGACGTCATCGCGTCACGGCGACTCTACAAGCAGGACGTGACCGACCCGCAGGTGACCGAGTCCCGCGTGGGATGGATCTCAGCTTCGAAGGGACCCTACACCGACTACATCCCAAACGAAGAACGAATCGCCGACCAGACGATCCGCAAGGCCGTCGTCGGCAGCTGACCGCAAAGCCGGCAATGCCGAAGAGACATCGGCCAGGCTTCACGCGATGATGGTCCACCACGTACAGGCTATCCGGGGGGGGTCCGCCCACACGGGGCGCGAAGCGCTTCGAGCGCTCCAGCCAGATCCTGTGGGTCGGGTGGGTCCGAGGAATAACGCGAAGCGCGTGCTGAACGACCTCAGCGGCGCGCTGCGAACGCCGCGCGGTCACGAAGACCGCATAAGCCATCTCCAGCACGGTCGCGTCGTTCGGTGCGTCGGCCAGCGATGCTTCGATGGACCTCATCGCGCGGGGAACATCTCGCGACGGCGGATCGACCCGCGCCAGCGCGTACGCCAGATTCGCCGCACACACCGGATGCGACGGCTTGATGCGGATCGCCTCCTCGAGCCACTTCAGCGCCTCGGCGGGCCGCTTCGTTCGCACGTAGACCTGCCCCAGCAGGAACGCCGGCTCGAACCGGAACTGACCCGTGCTCAGTTCGTAACCCCGATGCAGATGCTGCAGACCCAGCTCCACTTGCCCGTCGAGCGCATACTCCTGGCCGATCAGCGTGTGGTCGAACCAGACCGTATCGTCGATGTCCAACGCCGCACGGAAGTACTTGATCGCCGTCTTGTGATCGCCGCGGTAGACGTAGCGCCGGGCCGCGAACGACTGACATCGCGCGCTGCCGGGATTGACGCGAACCCCATCTGCGTAGAGCGTCTCGTCGTTCAAAAACACCCGCGCGTTCCGCACGATCGTCTTGGCCGAGTAACCCACCAACCCACCGACAACGACCACCAGGCCCGCCACCCGCGCGATCCGACCATGCCCACCCATCCCGCCACACCGATCCCACAACGCCGCCAGCGCCAGCGCAACGACCCAGCACCACGCCGCCGACGGCAGGTACAGTACCCGCTCCGCGAACAATGTCCCGATCAGCACCACGCTGTTCGAAACCACCGAGTACGCAACGACGAAGAACGCCACACACCACGCCAAACGCCGACTCCGCCGCCAGCTGACCACGGCCACGATCACCATCAGCACCGCCCACCCCAATCCGAACCACACGCGCTGATCCGCCAGACCCGTCGCGACCGGGATGGCGTTGTACGAGTAGTCGTAGCAGAGCGGATGCGGCCAGACCAGCAGGTTGAGGTACTTGCCCAACAGCACCAACGGCGTCACGACCCGACCGACCAGACCCGCCTCGTCCAGCGGATTGTCGATCCCTCCCAGCGTCCCGGTCGGCCGCGTCAGCAGCCCCAGCACCTGGTAGCGAACCAGCAGAGACAGCGCCACAACAGCCAGAATCGGAAGATATCGCCTGACCAGACGGTCGAGCAGAAACGACGACCAGGCCTGGGCCTGACCCCCGCCTCCAACCCGCCACCGCCGCCACAGATCAACCAACACGGCTGCACCGACAAACGTCACGGCGTTTTCCTTCGTCAGCAACGCCAGCCCGAAAAGGACCAGCACCCCGCAGAACCGCAGCGAGAATCGCGACGGACACGCCAGCGGCTCGCGCAGGAGCTGCCAGATCCCCAGCAGATACAGAAACGCACATAGCAGGTCCGCCCGACCGATGACGATCACCACCACCTCGCCATGGATCGGGTGCACGGCAAACAGCACGCCCGCCGCCGTCGCCACCCCCCGCCGCCCAGACAGCTGCAGCCCGATCGCATAGACCAGCAGCGACACCCCCGCGTGCAACGCCAGATTGAACACCCGATAGCCGGCCGGTCGGTAGTCTTCCGGCAGCGGGTCAGTGATCACATGGTTGGCCAGGTACGTCAGCAGCGGAATCGGCCGATAGATCGGATCGTCGCTGCGGCGGTACCAGTAACCACGCGTGAAGATCTCACGCCAATGCGCCGGATCACGCGTGCGGACGTCGTTCAGAATGATCTGCCCGTCGTCGTACAGGAACCCGTTGTTGAGACTGTTGGCGTACACCCCAATGGCTGCAACCGCGACCAGAACGACAGGCCCCCACCGCTGGAGGGCATGTTCTCGAGGCCCGCCGGCGCTTGGGCCGACGAGGTCCGCCGATCCAATGCTCGCCTTCTGTCGTTTCCTTCGCGCCATCCGGGCCTACTGTCCTCCTCCCGGGCCTACGTCGAAGTCCTTCACCGTCACTGTCTCGAACGCCGCACGGTCCCCTGGCCCCACGTCAATCAGCCACATGTCCTCACCGGGCTTGGGCAGCTTGGCCAGCGGCCTGGCCAGCGCGACCCGCCCCGTCTCGGCCGACCGAACCGGCGTGTACGTCGAGAACGCACCGTCCGTCACGTAGCTCCCGGCATAGATCGGACCGAGAATCAGCGCCGTCCGCGTCAGAATCTCATCGCCCTCCACCTTGTCCACACAGAACCGACCGATCAGCAGATCGTCCCCGAGGCTCAGACTGGCGCTGCCCTTCCTGCGATGCGCATCGAACCGGACCACCGGATGCCAGGCCCGACGCTGACCGTGCATGAAACAAACCGACCTGCCCGCGAGCTTCACCGGCGGATCTTCATCCCCATCGAACCTGACGCTGACACGCCGTCCCCCTTGTCCCCCCGCGGGCGAAACGCTCGTGACCTGCCCGGCGATTGGGCAAGCGGAGATGCGGTGTCCGTCGATCTCCACCTCGCTCCCACCCACCACGATGGCCCGCCACGCCCGACCGGCATCGTCATACCGAACCAGCGTCATCGCCGCGTCTGTTCGGATGCCCTTGCCAACCGTCACGGTCCGACCCGTGTCAGGCTGTTGGATGATGACGTCCCGCCATTCCCCCCAACGGACCTCCACGCCCACGGCAGGCGCGGGCACGCCCAGTTGACGGACGGACCTGATCGCCGGCTCGGCCCCAAACGGCTCGATCACGCTGACGAACGTGCTGTCCAGGTCCCTGCCCTCGCGACGAACCAGAACGTACTTGAGCAACCGCTTGTGCTTGACCGGCGAGACCTGCGCATCGGCCAACAGCAGCTCCTGCTCCGGCTGAAGCAGCGCGTGGATCCGCAACCGGGCCCCCTTCGCCTTGGACCGCTGCCACTGCCCGCAGAACGCCCCGCCCGTCCGCCGCCGAACGTTCACGAAATGACTGTACCCGCTGCCCACATAGCCGTAGTACGTCCCCTTGTATCCCGGCTTGCTCCGCACCGGGTCGTCGTAGAGCGCCCCAACCGGGACATCCGCTCCCGCCAACGTTCCCTTGGCGGGCTCAGAAAACGCCCCGCTGACAATCTCAAACGAGCCCGGCGGACCGTGCAGACTGTAGACGTGATGCTCGCCGCCCCGCACGCGGAAGACATCCACCAGATAGCCCGTGTCCCGCCCCGTCTCCACCTGCATCAGGCAACGACGATACATCTTCAGGTTCGCGTACGTCGTCGGCGCGTCAATGTCCACCGCCCGCAGTCCCTCGACGTCGACGAAATGGTGCACCACCCCCGGATCGTTCCCCTGCTGCCGCGTCTTGTTCACCGTCACCGTGTTGTGGTTGATCGTGTTCTTGCTCCAGCTGTAAATGCCCGGCACGTAGCCGTTCATGAAGTCCGGGTACCCCAGATCGGGCATCATCGGACAGCCGTTGGCATACAGGTCGAAATGCAGCCGGTCGAAATGCCCATGCCCCCCCTTCATCCCGTAGTACAACGACACCCCCATCGTATTCGCGGCGTTGCGGAGCAGCGCCAGACCGTACCCGTCCATCAGGCGCGATCGAACACGCGCCTCCGCCGACGCCCCCGTCGCCCCCCCAACCTCAACGGGCGGACGGAACAGGCTGTCAAACGTCTTGAAGCTGTCCGCACCCGCCGCCTTGAGACGCGCCAGCCACCGCGCGTAACGCGGATCCTTGTAAGCCTGATACGCCGCCTGGTAAACCGCCGCGTTCCGGGGCGTCAGCCCACCCCAGACGTTGCCCGCGTCCCCCAACGACGGCGTGAACTTATCGATGCAGATCATGTCCAGCGGCGCGTCGGCCATGCTGCGGAGCTTCGGCAGCTCGAACAAGTCGATGCCCGCCTTCCCCAACGCCGTCGCCGTCGTGTACAGGTTCTTCGTCCACCCAAAGCAATACCCTGGCGACGTCTCTTCGGGCATGCCGTCCCGATAGACCGTGTTGTACAGCGCGTAGTTCAAGCCCAGCTGCCGGTGTGATCCGGTGTTCTTCGTCAGAATCCCCCCCAGCCATCCGCGCGTCGGACCCGTCTGTCGAACCACCACCCCCGTCGCCAGCGCCCGCTGGTGCATGCCGAAGTTGCCCCGGATCTTCCCCGCGAAAATCGCATCGATGCCGTCCTCCAGCAGGTTCGACTCGATCAGGCTGCGGACCTCCTCGCCCGACCCGTAGCCATACAGCGCAGCCAAGGCCTTGTCGTCGTCAATCGTCTCCCAGATCGCGTCATACGCCCGCGCCAGGTTCGTGAACACCCCCGTCTCCCAGATCAGGTTCAGGATCTTACCGTGGTATCGCCCCCCGCTGATCTGCGAGTAGCGCGACTGCTGGCAGTAGTCCAGCGCCGGATACGTCTGCGCGATCTTCACCAGGATCACGCCCGCCTTGTGCGCGTAGCGACGATCGCCCGTCAGCAAATACGCCCGGGCCAGACTGTCCAACCCGTTCAGGACCAACCGTCGCCACTCCCCCCAGTGGCAGGCGTAACCGACCAGCCAGTATCGCTCGCCGTTCGGCCCGACCCATCCCCAACCGTCGTCGGCATACGGCCCTGTCAGCAACGACCGATCGCGCATCCCCCCGCGGAAGTACGCATAGAAGTCGTTGCTGGGATACCATTCCCCGCCCACCGGACACTGGATCTTGAACGGTCGGTTCGGATCCGTGATCCACGGGTACGTCCCGCCCTTCTCGAAGACCTTCTTGCCGTGCACAGGACAGCCCGCTGTCCCCACGTTGAACGCCCGAGGCACCTCCGCCGTCGGAATCCGCTGCTTGAGCGCCTCGTCCGACCACGTCAGCATCCCGTCCGCCGCCGTGACGCACGCGTCCCACAGCTCTTTCGCGCCCGGGTACTGCGCGACATTCCGCCGGGCCTGAGCGATCTCGGCGTCCGTCCACAGCGCCCGCGACCGCTTCAACGACCACTGCCGCGATCGCACCACCGACCCAAATGATACACGCCGCGTTGTCGGTTTCTTCTCGATCTCTCCTCCAGCGACCGGCCCCTGCCCGCCGGCGCCCAGCCAGGCGCACAGCATCGCCACCCCCCAGACCCGCACGTGCACAAGGCCATCCGCCGGTCCCCCTCCCACCCCCAGTGATCGCTCCGCAGCCATAGACGTGCTCCTGCCCCCCAAACATGACCGATCCGCATTGTCATTCCTATCTCGGCGCCAGGCAAGGCAGGCCACATCGACCCGTGCGCGCAGCCAGCGACACATGCTACAATCCCACGGACAGCCGCATGGAGCACGCTCGTGTCCGATCAAGTCGTCGTTGGCTTCATCTCACTCGGCTGCGCCAAGAACCTCGTCGACAGCGAGGTCATGCTCGCCCGACTCGCCGAGGCCGGATGCGCCGTCACCGGCGATCTCGCACAGGCCGACGTCATCGTCGTCAACACGTGCGGCTTCCTCGCCGCCGCACGCGACGAGGCCCTCGACGCCATCGACGAAGCCGCCGGGCACAGACAGACGGGCCGCTGCCGTCGCCTCGTGGTGGTCGGATGTCTGGTCCAACGCGACCGCCATCGTCTCAAACAGGAGATACCCGCCATCGACGTCCTCCTCGGTGTCAACCAGCGCGACGACATCGTCCAGGCCGTCCTCACCCCACATCCGCCCGAGCGACAGCCGATAAGCGACCACACGCCCTGCACCATGCCCTCCGACACCGCCCGACTACGCCTGACACCCCGTAACTACGCCTACCTCCGGATCGCCGAAGGCTGCAATCAACAGTGTACGTTCTGCACCATCCCCCTCATCCGAGGCCCCACGCGATCCAAGCCCCTCGACGTCGTCCTCGATGAAGCCCGCGAACTCGTCGCCGACGGTGCGATGGAACTGAACGTCATCGCCCAGGACACCACCGCCTACGGCCGCGACCTCGACAACGCCCCGGGGCTGCCCGATCTGCTCCGACGACTCAACGACCTCGAAGGCGTCGCATGGATCCGCCTCATGTACGCCTATCCTCGTCACTTCGACCACGCCATCATCGACGCACTGGCCGAATGCGAACGAATCGTCGACTACGTCGACCTGCCCCTCCAGCACATCAATGATCGCATCCTGCGACGAATGGGCCGGCGCGTCGCCCGGTCCGACATCGAAGCCCTGCTCGACAGACTTCGCACACGAATCCCCCACATCGCCATCCGGACCACGCTGATGGTCGGCTTCCCCGGCGAGACCGACGCCGAATTCGACGAGCTACACGATTTCGTCCGGAAGGCCCGATTCGACGCCCTCGGCGTGTTCGTCTACTCACACGAACCCGAGACGCCCGCCGCCAGACTGACCGACCACCTACCCGAGCACGTCAAACAGCAACGGCGCGACGCCATCATGCAGACCCAGCAGGCCATCGCCTTCGCCAACGCCGACGCCATGGTTGGTCGGCGCCTGACGCTCCTGGCTGAGCGAACCGAGCCCGACGGACGCCTCATCGCCCGTCATCCCGGACAGGCTCCCGAGGTCGACGGCGTCGTCGTCGTCAACCGAACGCCCCCAGGCTCCGGACCCCTCCTCGAAGCCCAGTGCATCGCACACGAGGGTTACGATTTGATTGCCGAACCCACTGGCGGTATTCTCCCTTCAGGGACCTAACGCCCGTTCGACGTCTTCGTCTCGACGGAGCCGCAATTCATGCGCATCAACCTGCCCAACCAGATCACCATAGGCCGGCTCCTCCTGACCGCTATCCTCCTTGTCCTCCTGGCCCAGCTCGACCACGATCCGAGGGGATCCGACGTCTGGATCGCACAGATCTGCTTCTGGCTCTACCTCATCGCCGCTAGCACCGACGTCGTCGACGGCTACCTCGCTCGAAGGCAGAAACAGGTCACCAGCTTCGGACGCATCTTCGACCCCTTCGCAGACAAGATCCTCATCTGCGGCGCATTCTGCATGCTTACCGGCGCAAGCTTCTACGATCCCGATGCCCAACGCTACGTCACCGACGTCCGCCCGTGGATGGTCGTCCTCATCATCGGACGAGAACTGCTTGTCACCAGCCTCCGTGGATTCAGCGAGGGACAGGGCGCCCAGTTCTCCGCCACCATCTACGGCAAGGTCAAGATGCTGACCCAGTCCATCGCCGTCGGCGTCGTGCTGGCCGGACTGGCCGGAATCGACGAGTGGGTCAGCGTCACGCTCCACAGATGGCTGCAGCCGATTTCCGTTTGGGCAGCCGTCATCATCACCGCCCTGTCCATCGTCGGATACGTCCATCAGGCGCGGAGCTTCCTGACCCAAACCAGCGCCCCGACCGATCAATCGCAGCCCCCTTCGGCCCCCGGGGACTAGGAGCCCACCACCCACGTGCGACGCCTCATCGTGACATTCCTCGGCACCGGCTACCTTCCCCTCGCACCGGGCACATGGGGATCCGCCGCGGCCGCAGCCTGCTTCCTCGCCCTGTACGCCACCGCGCCGAACCCAATCTGCTGGAACGCAACGACGGTCGCCTTGATCCTTGCCGCGTCCATCGCCGCCATTGCCTGTGGGCCGTGGGCCATCGACCATTTCGGTAAGACCGACCCCGGGCGCTTCGTCTTGGACGAGGTCGCGGGCCAGTGGCTGGCCATGCTCGCCCTGCCCCTCACCGACCTTCGAACGGCCGTCGTGGCGCTCGCCGTTCAGTTCCTCGTCTTCCGAGCATTCGACATCGTCAAACCCCCGCCGGCCAGCTGGCTCGAACGCCTGCCCCACGGCTGGGGCATCTTGGCCGACGACCTCGCTGCCGGCCTCTACGCCAACATCATCGGTCAGGTCTTCTTCCGGCTCATCTGGCCTGATCTGGCCCCGAAGGTCTTCACATGAACTGCTGGCAGGCACTCGTGCTCAAGATCGCACTCGGCGCAGCCGGTAGGCTAGCAAGGTAGGATCATCAAGGCATGTCTTCCGTCCTGGTGCCCACGACGCTGGTATGGACAGGCGGCCCCGTCGCGTCAGCTTCAGCCGCCAGGCTCACGGTGTTGTCTTCTTCCACCCCCCCAGGCGAGATCGACCGGACCCCCCACCACACGCGCGTCCCGTCGTCGAAGGCCTCGCTCGTCCACGCGAACACCGGCGGGCCAACCTCGAACGCCACCGACCCGACCGCCGAGCCGTAGTCAACCTGCCCCGGAGATCCCACGTCGTTGTAGATGACGAAGCTGCCCGGCGAGACCTCCTGGTTCGTCGGATCGTACCCCCATTCCAGGCGGAATCGCCCTCCCGACAACCGTTCTACCTCCAACCCCAAGGGGGGATTGGACCGCGGCCCGACCAGCACCCCATCACCGTCGAACTCGGCACGCCGCAGCTGATGCGTCGTCGTCTCCGACACCCCCCCACCCCCAACGGCCCTCAGCAGGTACCAGTAGACCGTCGACGCATCGTGCCCGATGTACGGGAAGCTCGAGATCTCCCGTGCCCCCGCGCCCGCGGCGCCGACGATCCGCCCCGGGTCAACCGGGAACGGATCACCCGTCCACCGATACAGGTTATACCCGCCTCGACATCTCGCCCAGAAGACCCCGAGCGTCAGCGTCAAAGCGTCCGCATGACCGTCCGCCGTCAACCCCAGCGCCAGCGAACGCCAATACGCAAACCACTTCTCAACGACCTCACCATCCATCTCACCCTCACCCACTGCGACCCACGTTGATCCGACAAACCGATCACAGAAGCGCGTGATCCAGCATCATACACCCCTGCGAATCCGAAGCCCGGAACCCCGAACCCGGACCCCTTCGCACCAGTACAGGAACGCACCCTCCTGCCCCGAACGGCGCCGCCCTCCGCACAGATCTCGCTGCACGCATCTCAACCATCATCCAGCGTCAACACCCCACCGTCCTCCTCAGGCGTCAACGTCGCCAACACCGTAGAACCGTCCGTGTCGTAGACGCGGATCACCCCCGTGGCGATCGTCTGATCGCGCTTGCCCGCCACAGACCGCCGTATCAGGTTGATCGCCTCGGCCAGGCTGTCCGACGCCGACTTGTGATCGTTGACGGCCTCGCTCAACACCGCGTCAGCGATCGATCCGCCGGCCGAGGCCGCGCTCTGCGTCGGCAGGTAGAATGCCTCATCCGTCTGTGCACACCCAGACGAAGTCGCCTTCAGAACCACCACGTCCGCGTCCGTCTCGCTCCCCGTGAGGTCTACCTTGTACCACCCGCTGGCAATCTCGTTGGCGGAGTTCGTCGTATCGCCAAACGCACCCCCATCCTTGCTGATCTCGGTCGTGGGCGTCTTCCCGGTCTCGGGCGTGGCAAAATCGTAGTCGTCCACCATCTTGAAGACCCACGTCCATGCGTTGGCCTTTCGGAGCTCACCCATCACACTGCCCTCCGCATCGTCGCCAGCTTGCTGCCCGGAACGACGTTTATGGTCGGCCGGCTGTTGCGCGTCACCCGACCCCCCCACGGCCCCAACGCCGCCTCAACCGGCCAGTGCAACGGCGGATCCCTGACGTAGTCCGGCGCGTTTGTGATCGAATCGATGTGACTCCCGCGCCCCGTCGTGTCCCGAAGCCCGATATCACCCACCCCGGCGACGCCGCCCTCGCCTTCGAGCGTTACGTGCCAGACCGGATCAAGGTGATTCGCGCGAAGCCGCCCTGCCGCAACAGCCGCAATCTCGTCGTCCTCGAGCCGCCGACCGAAAATCGCTGCATCCGCCAGCCTGCCGTCCATCCCGTACTGCGCCGGGTACAACGCAGAAGCGGCAAAGACCGGCCCGCCGTCCAAACTGGGGGTCCCAGTCGGTACGTAGATCGGGATCGTCTCGTCAGAACCGTCCACGAAAACGTGACATCGCCCCGAGTCCAGTGCGTCCGACCACGCGCCACAGACATGGTGCCAGCTTCCCGTCGACGGTGATGACCCCAGCGACACCGACGATGTGCCCGTGTAGGCCACGCTCAGCATCAGATACGGAAAAGACCCCGTGTAATACAGGCCCAACAGCTTCTGGCTGACCAGCGTGCTGTAGTTGATCCCGAGGATCCCCCCGTGTCCCGCCGTGGTGTCGAAGTTCACCCAGGCCATCATCGTCACGGCACCCAGGTCGTGGACGTCCACGTGAGGCGACGTCACGCCCAGCGTCGTGTTGTCCGCGTCAACCGCCATCATCCCACCGTGTATTCGAACGAGACCGCCACCACGCACGCGTCGCCCGTCCCCGTATCAGACCCATGGTCCGCATCCCGCCCGACCCCGATGATGACGTAGTCGCCCCCGACGTGTTGCCCATGTACCCCTCGAGGCCTATGCTGATCTGGTAGAGACGACCCTTCGTCGCCGGATTGGCATGGTCGAGCAATGCGGTTCCCGCCACCCATCCCTCGCCGTCGTTGCTGATGTCCAGCGATGTCATCTCGTCCGAGTGACCCACGGGCTCCCCGTTCTCGCCGCGCGGGCTCACGGACAGAACCGCCGCCTGGAAGCGCACCGCCTTCTCGTCGTCCGCCTGGTCCACGTCCATGTAGAACTGCACGTGCAGCTTCGGATGACCGCTCTCCTGCGAAGACCGGTAGTTCCCCGGAATGCGAAACTGCCAGAAGAGGTGCTCGTCCGTGCTGTCATCGAACTTCGCCACGAACTGCGCCAGCTGCGGGTCCGTCGTATCCGTCGTGACCTCGCGAACAACCTGCGCAATGGCCGATCCCGCCGAGTCATCCGTCAGCGTCGCCCCACGCACCGACAGCATCACCTCTGTCCTGGCCACCGTCTGTCCCTCCCGACACCAACCCCCGTTCTCACGAACCGAGCGGCCCCGTCGGCCTACGCGAACGTGATCGCCTCTGAGGCATACACCCGTCCGTCCAGTTCGGCCATGAGGTAAAACGTCGGCGTCCCCGTATCCTCAACACTGAACACCACCTGCCCGCTCCCGTTGCTGATCACCAAGAGATGCTTGTCCGTCGTCAGTTCCTTCACGACGGTCCCGGTCGTGGCCACGAAATCCGTGTTCGGAGCGGTCCCCGCCTCACCGCCATACTGGCTGCTGCCCACCCAGCCACGAATCAACACGCGCTCCGACAGGTCGTTGCCCGACGTGTCTTGCGCCTGCACCGTGACCGGAATCGCATCCCCCGACTCGGATCCGACCGAGATGTCCAGGCTCAGAATTCGATCCCGCAAGTCCGCGGACAGATCCTCCCCATCGATGCCGTCGGTAAACTCCGGCACCGCCTGCGCCGTCCAGACGCGACGGTCCTCGATGGTCAACACCCCTCCGCTCGCCGTCACCTTCGCCAGTGGCAGGAACGTCGTGATGTCCGACGGAAACGTGTCCTGGACCTGCAGCGCGTTCGACGAGTCAAGATAGACGTACTTCGTCGACTCATCCGCGATGGCCTGGCTCGTCGCCCCCCCGAAATGCTTCCGCACCCCGCCCAGCGTGTAGTCGATCGGGTAGACCCCGACGTCCAAACTCCCCTCATCCACGACTTGCCCTTGGCGCCAAGGCGCCAGCATCGCGTTTTGCCGCCGCTCGCGACGCTGATACCGCACCTGATAGCTCGGCTCGCTGCTCGGACTCGTGCCCTTCGCGATATAGGGCAGCCCCGTCGGTTCGTCCGTCGTGCCGTCCAACGCCTCGACCGAACTGTCGCTCGGCCAGGCCTCGTTCGGATACGTGTCCGTCATCGTTCCAGCTCCACCCGCCGCCTAGTTCACGAGATCCGGCGACGGCGAGAAAGTGAACCGGATCTGGTCCGTCTGCTCGTCGTATCCCGCCTTGGCGAAGTCCGACGCCGCTCGCGGACTACTGTTGATCACGCAGGAAACCATCGCCGGCGTTGAGGTCGAACGGTTGCCCCCCGCGTCATCCACGCAGACCGCGATCATGTAGTGACCCAGACAATACAACGGCGTGACGAACCGCAGAATCGCCTCGGGCTCGAGATGTCCGTGCCCCAGGTGCCGACCCACGAGGTGCCCGTCTTGCGTAACGTGGTCCAGATGCCCCCAACACAAATGGCCTTCGTTCAGATGGCCCGCATGCCGACGCGCCCCAGGCCAAAACGGAACGTCACCGTCCAGGGGCACGGCCTCATAGTCGACCGCGCCGTACCCGTCGTTGCCGTAGATGCTGTAGCGATCCCCCGCGATGTACGTCCTCAGCCTCGGAATGCGGATCGCGATGGCCTGCATCACGGCGCCTCCTCGACGGTGTAGGTCTGCTGGAAGACCACCACACGATCGTCCGCCGCGACTGCCTCCTCGCTCGAGAATGCCAGACGACACCCACACAGCAGCGTTGTCCCATCCAGCGCCCCCCGCAGCAGGTCCAAAAGCTGATGCGCGCCGGTTACGCCATCCCCACCGGTCCGCGCCTCCCCCCCACCACGAAGGCTCTCGCAGACTACGAAGAGCGAGACGCAAGCCGGCTCACCCGACGATCCGCGCTTCCGACCCAAGTAGCGAACCAACGCCGCCGGCTTGAGCCGACCACCCACATGCTCCACCACGCGCGACGTCCCAGGACCTGCCAACCCGTCGATCGTCTTGAAGGCCCCCGCCGTGCCGAGGCGCAGCATGCTCACCCGCTGCACGAGGGCGATCTCGATGTCCATCAGTGCCGTCATGCCAAGCGTCCGCCCAACATCCGCACGCCCCGACGTCAATCACAGCGACTCGAGCGTCTCTTCGGTGAAAACGCGCTTCTGACCGCCCACCTCAGCGTGCGGCCCCCGAACGGCGTTGTCCGGAAGCGCCGAGTCCGCGGGCAGCACCACCGTGCCTGCCGCCACTTGCCTGAGCCAGTCAATCGCCGCGTCGTGTTTCGTTAGGATCTCCGCGGGGACCGGCGGCCTGCGGCAATGAAGCCGGAACGCAACGATGTCCAACGTGATGCTCGCCAGCACCCCGGCAAGCTCCGTGTGCGTCGCCACGTCAATCGGCACCGCGTGTCGCCGCGCCAGGTAGCTGTCGACCTCTCCCTCGGCTCCCAGCCGGGCCTCGTCCACCTTGTCCGTATCCGCCGACCCCGTTCCCTCGTCGTCCGTCAACTGCACGTAGGTCCGGGTCCCCAGGCGGTTCTCGATGTCCGCGTTCGTGACGTACGCCATGATCCGATCCCTAAACGACCGCCCAACGGAAACCGCGGACGACACGACGCCCTCGCCGCGCCGTCCGCCGTGGCACCGGTCATGCGGACCGCGACTACGCAAAATCCGTCCGGACCGCGTACTGCCAGTAGCCGTAGCTCATCGCGTACCGCGCCCGAACGCCGTAGAGGAACTTCTCGCGCTTGAACGCCTCTTCGCTGTTCTCCACCAGCGATCCGAACTCCACCGGCTCGCGGTCCTGGAAGATGAACGGACGAATCACCCCGTCCGTCTTCAGCAGATACCACTTGCTCGCGTCCGTCAGCCAGGGAAACGGGATCACGCGCGCCGCGCCTTCCAGAACGTTGGTCGTGCTGCTCACGATCGACGCGTTGATGGCCTCCAGCGCCGTGAAGTACATCGTCGGCGGGACCACGCACACCAACCCCGTCGCGGCGATCATCATCGGGTCGCCCTGGTCGTCCTTGTACGCCAGCATCGTCGCGATCGCCGCCTTCAGAGCCCCCTTGTACTCCTCGACGGTCGGGTTGTCCGCGTCCGCCGCATCGTACGTCAGCTTGTTGTCCTGGCTGCCCGAATCGCCCGAGCTGTGGGCGTCGTTGAAGAACGAGACCCCGTCGTAGCTGTCGTACCCGCTCGTCTCTCCGTTCGCCAACAGCTGCGAGAGGAGGTAGTCCTTGTGCGTCGCCGCCCGCTGGGCCAACTCCGAGACCCGGACCCGGATCTGACCCGTCTGGTCATCCGCGATCTCATCCCGGTCCACCTCGATCGTGGCCTCGTACTTGGCGTTCTCAATCGAATAGCTCTCGCTCCGGAGACCCTTGGCCAGACGGCCCGTCCCCCACGCCCGCATCTTCGGCACCGTACCCAACCACCGATACGTCTCGGAGTCCCCCGTCGACACGATCCGCGTCGATAAGTCACCGAAGTACGTCGGCGTGCCCTCGAAACGATTGAAGAACTCGCTTCGAAGGCCCTTCGTCAGCAATCCCGTGTTGATCACGGCCATGGTCTTGTGCTCCTTGACGCCTCCCGCAACCACGGTCAGGGCGCCTTGTCCACTGTTCTTGCGCCGTCACACGTTCACGCAGGGCCCCGCTATGGAGCCACCGCGTTGAACGGATTCAGCCGAAGGATGATCTTGCCCGACTCGGGAACGTCCATGCACACGCCCACCAGGCTGTTGCCCGACGACGTGAACGTCAGCGTGTCGTCCGCCGACGCGTACACCGCGTCCCCGATGTTCGTCAACGCCGCCCCGCTCAACGCGTGCAGGAAATCGCCCTGCGTGTAGACACGAACGCTGATATCCCCCGCCGCCCCCGAGGCGTTGTCCGCCTCCTCGTACGCGATGCCCACGCAGGGGTCCGCCGCGTTCAGGGCCTGCGCGTACCCGCCGCTCAGGCCCACGAACCCGCCCTTGTAGATCGTGGCGCTGGCCGCCACCTTGAAGCTCCGCAGCTCCTGATCGACGTAACGATCCACCTCGCGATTTGCCGATAGTGCCATCTGTGTGTCTCCCCGTTACTGCCCTCACCAGGGACTTCGTGTCACGCAACCCCCGCCTCGCGAACGGAATCCGCCACGTAGGCCTCCTCACTCGTCAGCGACTGCAGCAGGTCGCTCGACCGGTACTCTCGCTTCGCACCCGCCGCGGCCGTGACCCGTCGACCCTCGCCCGTCGCATCCGCTTCCGGCGGCGCTACCTGGCCGTGCGGAACCACCACCGGCGCCTCGGCCAGCCAACTCTGGAACGTCTCGGGATCACGCAGAATCAGATCCACCGCCCAGGCCTTCTGCGCCGATGTCAGCTTCCCCGCCTTCATCGCCACCGCCACGACCTCTTCGGCCTCACGCCGGGACAGCGCTTCCTGCAACGTCTCGATCCGCTCCGCGGCCGCCACCAGGACCGCCTCTTCGTCCGCCGTGGGGTCCATCTCGAGCCGACTTCGCAAGACTTCCCATGCCGACTGCATCGATTCTTCCTCCCTGGCCGTCTGAGCGGCCTCTCTCGTCTCGACCCGATTCACGATCGGCTGCATCCGCGCGATCGCCGGCTTGTTCGTCAGCGCCGCCGAATGCAGCGCCACCAGACGCCGGTCCCGCTTGCCCACAACGACCACCGGCGACAAGTAGCGATACTGACGCGACGCCAGCTGAGTCACCGCCGGTTCGGTCCATTCCACGTCGGCCACCAGCCCTTCGCCGTCCACCGCCTCGAGCCGCTTGATCCATCCCGCCGCCGGCGCCTGGCCCGTGGGCGACGCGTACCGCCCGCCCAGCGTCTGGTGCTCATAGTCGATCGGCAGATCGTTGCCCTGCGTCTCGAAGGCGGCCACCGCCCGGCTCGCGGACGCGGCGTCTACGATGAACCGTCCGCTGACGCTCTCCACCTCGCCCCACGGCGCCACGACGACACGCCGCCCCACCTCCTTCGGCAGTTCGTTCGGCTGCACGTTGACCAGGCAGGTCGCCTCCGGCGTCGCTCCGTCTTCGTCTCGCTCGCACGCCACGTCGCATCACTCCTTGCCTCCCGGGCCAGCCACAAACGCCCGGTCGTCTCTACATGGGGGTCCGTGTGCAAACAGGACCTCAGCAAACCTGATCAGCCCACCAACCGACCGGACCAGGCCTCCGCGAACCGAGACGCAATCACGCGACGGTTCGCAGACAACTCCGCTGAGCCAATCGCCGCCCCAAACGAAACGGCTGGCCGACCGCTGCGTTGAGCGATCCGACCAGCCGATCCGCCTCCCAGCCACACCCCCCTGGCCGGCTTGCCTGTCCTCAAGCTCCTCGGCCCGTCAGCACGGGCTCGTCCTCCCCGGCCTCCGGGATCCCCAGCGTGTCATGAGCCCATCGCGCTGGAACTCGCGCACCAAGCTCGTTGACGGCCGTCGAGATCACCTCCGCCACCTGCGCCGGGTCGGGATCCACGTCCAGCTTCCGGCGGAAGTATGGCACGGGCGCCGACGGGCCCAACCCCACGCGCGTCACCGGCCCCAACAGATCACGACGAATCGTCCGGCCCTCGTTGCGGATGTCATCCTCTTGAATGTCAATCCGGACCCGCTCATGCACCACCGCAGCCGCGTGCGTCCCCGTCATCTGTGCCGTGTCCGTCGTCAGCGTCTGCCCGAGCCATGCCTTGCTCAGCTCACGGTTGAAGAAGTGGCAGATCCCCTCGTACGGGGGGCCGCCCAGCACGCCCTGACTGACCTCCTTGATCTCGAGCTCCACCGCCTTGCTGAAGATCCCGAACGCCGCCGTTCCCAGATCCCGGAGCATCTCCAGCATCTCCCGCTTCTCCTCCGGCGACGCCGACGCCTCATATCGAGCGATCCGGATCGGCATCCCGAAGATCTCCGCGAAGATCAGCCAGTCCTTCATCGCGAAGTGCTTCGCCAGATACGCCAGCGCGCTCACGCGCAGCAGACCGCCTCGCAAGGGATGCCCCGAGACCGATTGAGGCGTGTGAACGATGAACTTGTTCGACGGCGGCAAGATCCCCTCGAACGGCGCGTCACGCGTCAGGATCCGAATCCGATCCAGCTCGTCCATCGTGATCCGACCGAAATCCACCGGCACCACGTCCGCGACAACGTGCTCCCCACCCACCACGTCCCAGACAAGCTCCGCCACCGAAACGTTCCGCCCGATCGCGAGGGCAAGGTGCCGCAACGCCTCCTCCAACCCGTCGATCTCCGTCAACCGCTCGCAGCAGTAGTCCGCTGCCTCGTCCGCCGCAACCCGGTCGACGCCTCGATGGATCTCCGCCGCCGAGATCACCTCCCATTCCAGCCCGGTCAGGCCCAGCCGACGCGTCTGCGCTACACTGAAAAGATGCGCGTCCTTCTCCTCCATCTGCTCATACAGCTGCAGCGCCATCTCGATGTCACCTTCGTCCGCCGCGCGAAGGATCTGCGTCAGGCGCAACGGCGTCAGCCCGTCCGCCGGGTACTCGCGCCACGTGTCTTCCTTGCGAGGCCAGATCAGACGCCCCGGACGAGGCGCCCCCGCTCCCGACCCACCACGAATCGCATGGACCAGACGACGAAACCAACCTCTCTCGTTGCCCTTCATCACCACACTCCCGTTCGCGCGAACGTCAATCGACCTTCCGACAGATACGCCACCGGACCAGACGCGCACCTCGCCGCGCGGACCGCCAACGCCGCCGACCAGAATCTGTCCGCATGACCCGCCACGTTCCGATCCGCCTCGAAACGAACCTGTCCGCTCCTCCCGATCGAACGCCGGACCGCGTGCCAGTCGTTGCGGATGTCCGGGTCGGACGGAATCCGAATCCGGCCGGACTCCACCAGCACACGAAGCCGCCCCGCCAAATCCGTCTTCGTCGGTGCCGTGAACGTCACCGCCTCCACACGATCCTCCCCGAACGCCGCCACCGCCGTCTCCGCCAGCTGCATCCCCAACCCCGTCGAATCCATGCAGCACCGCCGAACGGCCGGCACCGAGAGGACCTCCCGCAATCGCGCCTCCTGCTCTGAAAACGGCGCGTTTGACAACTCCACCAGCCCCCGCGTCACCAGGGCGTCATCGTCGCGTCGAAGGACCCAGATCACCGTCAGATCTCGTTTCCGGCCAACGTCGACCCCGACCGCCAGCTCCCCGCCTTCCTTACGAAGCGCAGCTAAGTCCAGCGCTCGCGGCAACGACGCGTCCTCGCACCGGGCAATCTGTTCGTACGTCAAGAACGCCGTTACCTCGTCGAGGAACTCGCAGCCGAACTCCTGTCGGAACAGCTCCTCGTCCCTCATCGCCAACCGGAGCGCCTCGACGTCCACGTCAAGCCCCTCGCGGACGGCGTCGAAGATCGTCACCGTCGACCGGACGAACCGGTTGTTCTGGCCCAACTCATAGAAAAGGTTCTTCATCCCCTTCGGCGTGCTCGCGACGTCCAGCTCGCCGTCCCCACGCAGGATCGTCGGGAAGATCGCGGCCCAAATGGCCCGATCGTCCCGGTGCATCGCGAACTCGTCCAAAAACACGTCCCCGCAGAACCCCCGAACCGTCTGCGGATTGGCCGGCAGACCGATGACACGCACCCCGTTCGGTAGCGATGCCTCCAACTGCCGGACGCTCGTGTCCCGCCACATCTGACGCGACCAACCCGTCGCGAGACGAAGCGCCCGACAGTGCAAACTCACCTTCTCCATCAATTCCCGGCTCTGCCGCTCGCTCGCGGACAGCAGCAACTGCGACCGTCCCCGAAGCAGCCCGCGAACGACACGCCGAAGCGAGAAGGCGAAGCTCTTGCCAACCTGTCGCGACCAGTTGGCCCATACGAAACGCGCCCGCGAAGCCACTATTGACCGCTGATACGGCAACAGACCTACCGCCGGCATCCCCTCAGCCAACGTCTCATCGATCTTGGACGGCCTCTCCAAACACATGGGGCCCACTGCCCTCCGCGCGCAGCTCCACGCGCTTTCGGTCCTTCACACATAACGTGGCGGGCGCCCGCCCCCAGCCGCCCCCCACTCGAACATCCATGGTCTTGAACTCCCCACCGCGAGAAGATAGAAAAGCCGCATGCTCGATGTGGCAGGGTCACTTCGCGCTGTATCCGCTTGCCTCGCACTTGGGCTCCCGCTTGCTGCGCAGCAGGCCACCCAGCCCGCTGAGCAACCGCTGATCCGATCTCCAGCCAAGTGGCTCGTTGACCTGGCGCGCGATCACGGCCATGGCCTGCAAGGCCGGCCAGCCCCCCACGATATCCAGATCGTCCTGACGTTGATGCGGGCCGCTGCCCGCCTCGAACCCAACGCCCCCGAGCCCCGTCGATGGCAGTCTGACATCCTCGAAGATGTCGGTGAGCCCGAGACCGCACTTGCCGAGCTCCAGCACTACGTCCAGCGAGACCCCACCGACATCGCCGCCAGGTTGCGATGGATCGGTCTAACCGTCAGATCCCTCCAGACCATCGAGGACCGCCAGCGCTTCATCCAGAAGCAGCTCTCTGAAGCGGGAGGTCTGCCCCTTATCGCCGGCGACGCCCATCGCCGCCTCGCCGAGATCGCACTGACCCAAAGCAATCGCCCCGAAGCTCGAAAGCACATCCAGACCGCGCTGGAGCTTGCCCCCTGCAACGTTGCGGCAAGCCAGCTCGCCTACCAGATCCTGACCACACCGGACGATCGGGAGGACCGGGTCCGCGTAGCCCTCCGGCTGATCGCCGCCAATCCCATGCAGATCAATCTCGTCTGGCAGCTCGCCAACCTGCTGGACGGCCTCTCGCTGCACTCACAGGCGCAGTTCTGGTTTACCTACGCCCTCAACGTCCACCGGGCCGCCAATCCCGGCAAGGACCCGCCCGCCGAACGCTTCTTCGACCTGGCCCAAAGCCGCGCCGCCGCGGGCGACCTGGAGGCCGCACTCAAGGACTGCGCCCAAGCCATTCGCCTCGAGCCCGGGCACGTCCCCGCCCGACTCCTCATGGTCCACGTCCTGCGGAAGCTCCGCCGGGGAGAGCTCGCCCTTGCACAGATTCGGGCCATCGGCGAACACTACCGCGGCCTCACCGACCGCGTCGTCAAGACACGCGACGTCGACCTCGCCACCGAGATGGCCTGGTTCTACGCCCTCTACGACCCACAACCCGACCAGGCCATGCGCCTCGCCAAGATCGCCATGGACCACCCGAATCCCTCAAAGGACGCCCGACGCGCCTACGGCTTCGCGGCCATCGCCAAGAACGACCTCCCCGAAGCCGAACGCGTTCTGAAGGACCTGGCCGCCACTGACCAGATGGCCGCCGTCGGGCTGGCCCGCGTCTACCTCGCCACCAAACGCGCTCACCGCGCGGCCCCCGTCCTCCTCCAAGCCGCCAAATTGCGTAGCTCCGGCGTCGCTTACGACGAGATCGCACAGATGCTCCAGGCCAACGGCCTGACCGTCCCGCCCGTCCCTGACTATCCCAGCATCCGCAAGCTCCTTGCCGATTTCGACCGAACACCGCTCGAGTACTACAAGAAGCCTGACAAGTTCCTGAAGCTCTCCCTGCGCTTTGTGCAACCTCATCTCGTCCCAGCGGAGCCCTGGTACGTCCTGTTCCAGCTGACCAACGTCGGGCCCTTCAGCATCACCCTCGGCCACCAGATGATGCTGTCGCCGCAAGTGCTCGTCTCGGTCACGACCTCTGGCGACCGCGCTCGACAGTTCGCCCGTTACCTCATCGTCGACCTCGAACGGACGCCCGTCCTGAGCCCGGGCCAGTCCGTTCGCCTGATTCAGACCATCGACATCGGCCCGTTGCGGGAAGCGATGAGGACCACCCCCCAGGCCGCCCAAGAGGTCGTCATCGGCGGAATCCTCGACCCCGTGCGGTCCGCGAAGGGCGAGTGGACCCATCGTCTCGGCGGCCTGGCTGCACCCACATCCAGGACGATGAGACGCGCCGCCGACGCCTCGCAGAGCGCCATCGCCAACCTGAAGCTCGTCATGAACTCCGGCCCGCCAGGCCAGGCCATCCGCGCAGGCGCCGTCCTGGCGTCCCTCCTCGCCGAGTCCCAGGCCAAACGAGACCGACGGCTCGGATACGACGTCACGTCCATCGATGAGCCATCAGTAGCCGACGCGCTGATCAACGCCGCCATGCGACGGGACCGTCACCCTGTCATTCGCGCGCGCCTCATCGAGTCTTGCCGCTACGTCAAGCTCACCAACCCGATGATCAGGAAACTCTCCGGCGGGTTATCTGACGAAGACTGGCTTGCAAGGATGATGACCGTCTGGCTCCTTGCCGAAAAGCAAGGCCCCGTGTTCCAAACCGTGGCGAGGCGAACGGCCAGAAGTGACCCCGACCCCCTCGTGCGCGACCTGGCCGCCGCCTACCTGGCCAAGTGGCAACGCCGGCCAGCACAATCACAACCGAAGTAATCCAGACCGCCCCCGAGCGCGGCAGCCGGAACAACACCCGTCCGTCCTCAGGCGTGCTGCGGATCGGCGTTGTCCTCCGAATCGGCCGACGGGGTCTCGCCCTCGTGCGATACGCCCTGTGCCCCAGCCGACGGATCCGCGTCTGGGGACGTATCGCTCGCCTCGTCCTCGGGGGCCTGCGCCGAGCCGGAATCGATTTCGTCGCCCTGCTGGTTGGCGGTGGCTTCGGCCTCCGGCTCGTCGGGCTCCTCCTCCTTGTCCCGAGCAATCCGGGCCACCGCTGCCACACGGTCCCCCTCGTCCACCCGGATCATCCGGACCCCCTGCGTCGCGCGACCGATCTCACGGACCGCCGACAAATCCGTCCGAAGCATGATGCCGTTGGCCGTGATGATCATCAGCTCGTCATCGTCCTCGGCCGCTTTGAGCGCCACCACACGACCGTTCCGATCGGTCACACGAACGTTGATGATCCCCTTCCCGCCCCGTCGCGTGATGCGGTACGCGTCGATGTCCGTCCGCTTGCCGTACCCCTTCTCGCACACCGTCAGCAACGACACCTCCGGGCGGAGCACCACCATGTCCACCACCCGATCGTCCCCGGACAGCGTCATCCCCTTGACGCCGCGCGCCGACCGACCCATCGCTCGAACGTCCTCTTCCGGGAACCGGATCGCCAAACCATTCCGCGCGCCCAGCAGCACGTGATCGTCCCCATCGGTCAACGCCGCCCCGATGAGCTGATCGTCCGGGTCGAGCTTCAGCGCGATGATCCCGCTCGGCCGCGGACGGCTAAACGCCTGAAGGGGCGTCTTCTTGACGATGCCCTTGCTCGTCGCAAAAAAGACGAATCGCTCCTCGAACTGGCGAACCGGAAGCACCGCACGCTGCTCCTCGTTCGACTGCATCCGGATCAGGTTGGCGATCGACCGCCCGCGGCTCGTCCGCGACATCGACGGAACGTCATAGACCTTCAGCCAGTACACCCGGCCGCGGTTCGTGAAGATCAGCAGGTAGTCGTGCGTGCTCGCCGTAAACAGGTCGCGAACGAAGTCCCCTTCCTTGCTCTCCGCGCCGATCACGCCCCTCCCCCCACGGCCCTGCTTGCGGTAGGCGTCGATCGCCGTTCGCTTCACGTACCCCTCGTTCGTGACCGAGACGATCACCTGCTCCTCGGCAATCAGCTCCTCCATTCGGAATTCGCCGATCGCCGGGCCGATCTCCGTGCGACGCGCGTCGGCGTACTTCTCCTTCAGCTCGAACATGTCCTCCCGGATGATGTCCAACACCAGCGACTCGTCCCGAAGAATGGCCTCGTACCCCTCGATCTCCTCGGCGAGCTTCGCGTACTCCCGGGCAAGCTTCTCGATCTCCAGGCCCGTCAGACGCTGCAACTGCATCGACAGGATCGCGTCCGCCTGCGGGCCCGTCAGGAACTGATCCTCCGAACCGGCTCGCGCAACAAACGCCTCGGGAAGCAGCGAACGCAACGTCGCCGCCTCCGTCAGCCGCAACGCCTTGGCCATCAGCCGCGTCTTGGCCGTCGGCGGATCCGGCGAACCCCGGATGATCTGGATGATCTCGTCAATGTCCCCCACCGCCAGAATCAGGCCTTCCAGGACGTGTGCCCGCTCGCTGGCACGCTGTAGCAGGCATCGCGTCCGACGACGGATCACGTCCTTGCGATGCCCGATGAATTCCTCGAGAAGCTGCTTGAGCGTCAACGTCCTCGGCTGACGATGCACCAATGCCAGGTTCATCGCCGTGAAGTTCGTCTGCAGCGACGTATGCTGATACAACTGGTTCTTCACCACCTCCGGGTTGGCGTCCTTCTTCAGCTCGATCTCGATCCGGCAGGGGTGCTTCCGACCTGACGCGTCGTTGATGTGCGCGACGTCCGGGATGTTGCCCGATTTGACCGCCTCAGCCATCCGCTCCAGGATCGTGATCTTGAGGATCTGGTAGGGGATCTCGTCCACCACGATCATCTCACGCCCGCCGCGCATCTCCTCGATGTGCATCTTGGCCCGAAGCTGCAGCGTCCCGCGACCCGTCTTGTACAGGTCCCGGATTCCCCCACGCCCGCAGATCGTCGCGCCCGTCGGGAAGTCCGGGCCCGGAAGCACCGTCATCAGCTCGTCGACGCTGGCGTTCGGGTTCTCGACGAGCATGACCACCGCGTCGCACACCTCGCCCAGGTTGTGCGGCGGCAGGTTGGTGGCCATCCCCACCGCGATCCCCGTCGAACCGTTTACCAGCAGGTTCGGGAACTTGCTCGGCAGGACCACCGGCTCGGTCGTCCGATCGTCGAAGTTCGGTTGGAAGTCGACCGTGTCCAACTCCAGGTCCGCCAACATCTCCGCCGAAGGCGGGGCCATCCGCGCCTCCGTGTACCGCATCGCCGCCGGTGGATCTCCGTCCAGCGAACCGAAATTCCCCTGCGGCGTCACCAGCGTGTGACGCATCGACCAGCTCTGGCCCATCCGAACCAGCGTCGGGTAGATCACCACCTCCCCATGCGGGTGGTAGTTCCCCATGCACTCCCCCACGATGTTCGCGCACTTGCGAAACGCCGCCCGAGGGCCCACGTTCAGGTCGTTCATGGCAACCAGGATCCGACGCTGAGACGGCTTGAGACCGTCCCGAACGTCCGGCAACGCCCGGGCCATGATCACGCTCATCGCGTAGGTCAGGTACGAGTCCCGCATCTCGCTGGTGATGGGCAGATTCTCGATCCGTTCTTCCGTGTCGCTCATGCGCACCGTCCTGGCAGGCAAAGCACTTAAGTCACTGAAAATTCAGGGGGTTATTGTAACCAACGGGCCGCAGAACGCAACCCAAATCCAGCCCGATCGCACGCACGGTACCGCCGCAATCGCTTCATCCTCGACCAGGCAAAGCCCCCCGCCGCCGCAGCCTGAACCACGCCTCCCGATTGCCTGCCCGACCCGGCAAGGGGCTGTCCATCTGCCCGACCAGCTCCACGCCGAACGCACGCACGCCCTCCGCCACCGTCGCCACGACCGTCGGCACCTTCTCTGGCGGCAAGACCCCACCACGAAGCCATTCAGGCGGGGCCTCGTAGTGCGGCTTCACCAGTGACAGGATCTCCCCGCCAGGCCCCAGCAGCTTGACGGCTGCAGGCAGGATGTGGCGCTGCCGCGTCCAACCCACGTCGATCGTCACCAGATCCACCGGTTCGTCCAGCGTGACGTGCATCGCGTTGGTCCGCTCCATCACCACGACACGATCGTCTTTGCGGAGCTGGTAGTCCAGCACGCCATACCCCGTGTCCACGGCATACACTTTCGCCGCCCCGCGCGCGACAAGACATTGGACAAATCCGCCGACGTTGCTCCCCAGATCTGCGCAGATCCTCCCGGCCGGTTCGATGCCGAGACCTTCCAGTGCCGCAGCCAACTTGACCCCCCCACGCGAAACGTGCCGCCCCGGCTCCAAACCCGTCACTCGCCCGGCCTCCGATCTCCACGACCCGACGCGTCGCCCCCGCGCAAGCACAACGGGCGGCGCTACAACCACCGCCCGTTCTGGATTCCACTGCCCCGTCCTTGATCAAGCCACTTCCGAGCGGACCGCATCGCCCTATACGATGCTCGCGGCCCCACCCGGACGGCTCGAACCGTCACGCCTTGGCCGCGCTGAGCCGATTCAAGCGTCGCTGCAGCCGCGACTTGATCCGGGCTGCTGCGTTCTTGTGGATCGTCCCCTTGGCGGCCACCTGATCTGCCAGCTTGTGGACCTTCCTCAGTTCCGTCTCCGCCTGCTCGGCGTCACCAGACGCGACCGCTTCCCGGAAGTGACGCCGCTGACGCTTCAGCCGGCTCTTGCGAACCCGGTTGCGAAACCGACGCTTCTCGTTCTGACGAATCCGCTTCTTGCTCGACAACGAATGTGCCACGTCATACTCCCCAACACGCAACTTGCCACTGCCCTACTCGCGGAGTTGCTCAATCCGCTTGCGGACGTCCATGTAGTTGTAGTCCCACTGGATGATCTGATTATAGCTCTCCAGGGCCTCGCCGGTCTTCCCCGCCCCCTCATACGAACGACCCAGCCAGTAGGTCACCTCTTTGCTGAGGTCGTCCCCGAGGCTCTCCAGACCCGCCTGCAGTTGCTTGAGCACGTCGACGGCCGGGCCGAAGTGCTTGTTCTGGAAGAAGCACCGACCGATGTACAGATTGCACGCCGCACGGTTCTTCGGATCGATCCGGGCCATCTGGAACTCGGGGAGGGCTTCCTCATACTGTCCTGCCCCAAACAGACACTCGGCATACCGGAAGCGGATCCGGTGGTCCGTCGGGTAGTTGGCGACCCGTTCCTTGAAACACCCCAGCTCGAACTGCCTCGCCTTGTCCGCCAGCTTCTGCGCCTTGGCCTTCAGCGACGCGTCTTCCGGATCCGATCGCAGCCTCTCCCGAAGCACCCGCGCCTGGCGCCGGTAGTGACTCATGCGGACGTCGTCCGCCCGCATCTTAAACTGGTAGTTCCTCGTTCTCTCGTAGTTCTCGGTCAGCAGTTTGACCGCCTCGACGTCGTCCGCCTCGGTCTCGCGCTTCAGCAACTGGTCCACGAGCACCGTCAGTTTGCTCGCAACGTCCGGGTTGGCCTCGTAATCCTTGCGGGCCCTGTCGATCAACTGGCTGAGCCGATCGCCTGCCTGGACCAGACGGTCCCGATCGTGCAGCTCGGCCTGCTTCTCGCGATCCTGCATCGAGTCGTGAAACGACGTGCCGTCCTGATTGTACTTGCCCCGCGAGATCGTCAGCTTCCCGGACAGGTCCGTCATCCGGTTGAAGTACTCGGCGCTGTCCGGCTTCATGTTCCGCGCGATGCCCAGGGCCTTGAGCGCCTTCTCGTATGCGTTGACGGCCCCCACCGGATCACCCGATCTCTCCAGCTTGTCCCCCAGCTCCTCGAAGACCCCGCTGACCTTGCTCAGACGGGCCGCCCCCACCTTCTTCTCCGACAGCAGCGCATCGAAGTAAATGTCGCCGATCCACTTGGCCGCGGGAAGCACGTCGGCCTTGCTCGCGTTGACGAACATCTGCTCCATATGGTTCTGGTTGAACGGATCCATCGCCAGCAGGAACTCGGCGTTCAGCATGTTCTGCAGGGGGTTCTTGCCCGTCGTCTTGCGCTTGAGAGACTGCCGCAACCCGGCTGGCTTGCCTTTGGCCTGCCGCCGGGCCATGCCGATCGCGCGGAGTGGCATATGCCCCTCCTTCAACGCGTCGGGCCACAGCTCCAACCCCCCGATGTAGCACTCAATCGCGTAGTCGTAATTCCGGGTCTCACCCACCACGCGGGCCTGGTTGAACCACTTGCGCGCCTTCTCCTTATCTACCTCCGAGACCGTTTGAGGCCCTTCGGCAGGCACGTCGCTGCTGACTTGATCTGTCTGACCCGCCATACGCACCTACGATTCCATACCGACAGCGTGCCGGCAAAACGTTACCGGACTCATCCGAATTAGGTCCCCCAGCACCACCGATGGCGGGCCCACAACTTCCTCCCCTCCCTAAGGTAGCGAATACGACGCCCGAGTCAAGTCCCAGCGAATCCGCACCCCATCGTTGCCTGCAGGGCGAGGGATACCTATGATGGTCACCACCCCGGTGTTACGGTCGACGGCGTGCCAGGTGGCCCCGGGCCGATTGTCGGAGTTCGACGGAACCATGTCGCGCCAAGGACACACCCAGGAATCGGGTCGGCTTCGCTGCAAGGGCATCGTCATCGCCTGTGCCCTCGTCGCGTGCTGTGCGCGCGTCCCCGCGATGGCCCTCACCGATGAACAGGTCGATGCCATCATCGAACGCGCCAAGAAGTCCCTGCTGAAGCGCCAGCAGACCCGGTGGGCCATCCGCATCTACAAGCGGGAACGCAAGAAGGTCCTCAAGAAAGTCGCCGTCGACGGCAGGATGGTGGAGCGAGAGGAGTTGGAGAAGTGGGAAGAGGTCCCCTCGAGCACTCACTTCGGCGAACTCCTCGAGAGGCTGCCCGACGGCGGGATCGCCTTCCGGACCACGGAAGGCGAGGTCATCCAGAGGCCCAAGCATCTGGTCGCCTACTGCGAGCCGCCCGGGCATTTCCATCCCGAGCAGCCTAGCACCAAGCGGGGCGGGTCGACGTGCGTGGCAACGCTGGCCCTGCTCGAGGCGGGCATGACCCACCACAACGACCAGATCCGAGCCGCCCTGCAGTTCCTGGAAGGCTACCCACTGGCAATGACCTACTCCCGGGCCCTGCGGGCCAATATCTACGCGCACCTCGTGACCCGCATTCGGGAGCGCCGCGTGAGGAATCACTTCCGAGGCCTGTTGAGCGAGGACATCCGCTGGCTCGAGCGGGCGATGTCCGAGGATGGCTGGTACCACTACGGGGCCAAGACCTCCCGTGGGAAGGGCGATCACAGCTGCACGCAGTTCGGCGTGCTGGGGATGTGGGCGGGCGCCAACGCCGGCATCGAGTTCCCCGTAGGCTATTGGCGGGTGGTCGGCCAGCACTGGCTCGAGAAACAGGGCCGGAACGGCGGGTGGGGCTACGTCGGCCGGCCGCCGGACGTGGTGCCCAAACGCAGGCCCGGCGACGCACCGAACAAGACCCGCGCCACCATCACCATGACGACGGCGGGCGTCAACACGTTGTACGTCGTCCTCGACAAGCTCCACACCCGCGCCGAACCGTCATACAAGTGGCTCAAGGGCATCAAGCCCGATCCCCGGGTCCGCCAGGCCGTCGCCGAGACCTTCCATGCGATCGATGGCGGCCTGAAGTGGATGGCCGATCACAAGGCCGCCACGGGCAAGAGCGGCTGGTACGGATATCAGAAATTCGGCCTGGAGCGCTTGGGCGTCGCCAGCGGGCTGAAGTACATCGGCAACGTGGACTGGTACGCCGCCAACGCCAACCAGATCGCCAAGCACAAGTGGGCAAGCGGCCCGGTCACCGACGGTTTCCTGCTGCTGTTTCTAGTCTACGGACGGGCGCCGATCGTCTACAACAAGCTCCAGTGGGGCAAGCCCGACCAGTGGAACTACTACTACCGTGACCTGCACTACCTCTGCCGATTCCTCAACGAGGAGTTCGAGAACATCCACAAGTGGCAGATCGTGACGCTGGACTCGCCCCTGCACGACCTGCTCGACGCGCCGGTCCTCTACATCAGCGGCAGCGGGCAGTTCAAACCGTCCGAGCAGCATCTCAAGCGGCTTCGCGACTACTGCGAATCAGGCGGCACGATCGTCGCCCACCCCAATCGGGTCGACCGCGAGTTTTCCGCATCGTTCAAGAAAACCCTCGTGGACCTGTTCAAGGACAAGGGATACGAATTCGAGACGCTCAAGAAGGACCATCCCGTCTTCTCGACGCACTTCGGCAAGACCAAGCGGACGCGCTTCCGAAGGAAGGTCCCCCTGGAGGGAATGAACGACAGCGGCCGGACGTTCGTCTTCGTCTTCGGGGGCGATGTGGCCGGTGCCTTGCACCAGAACCGCTCGATCACGTATGCGGACGCGTTCAAGATCATGGCCAACGTCCGCTTCTACGGCGGGCCCGCGTACGCCATGCTCCCCGGTAGGTTGCGGGCCAAAGGGCTGACGGGCAGGCCCGTCGAGCCCCAGGGCACCCTCAAGATCGGTCGGGTACAACACAAAGGCGATTGGGACACGAACCCGACGGCCTGGAAGCGCATGGGCCGCCACCTGAAGCACTACAACGGCGTCGCCATCGAGGAGGTCAAGAACGTCAAGCTCGATGACGCCGGTGGACTCGAGGCGTTCGACCTGCTGCACATCACGGGCCACGGCAAACTCGAGCTGGGCGTGTCGGAGCAGAAGGTGCTCAAGGCCTACATCGACAAGGGCGGCTTGGTCTTGATAGACGCCTGCGGCGGAGATAAGGACTTCGCCAAGACCGCCGGACAGCTCGTCGACCGGCTCTATCCGGACCAGAGCGAGCTGCTGGGGGTGTCCCATCCCATCGTCCAGGGCGGGCCCGGGGGTACGAAGGCGCTGAGGAAGCTTCACCCGACGCGATGGAGCACGTCACGGATGCGAGGCCGCGGCGCACCGCCCTTCTCGGCCGTCCAGCAAGACGACCGGGTCGTATTGCTGTTCGCGCCGTTCGATCTGACGGCCTCGATGGACGGGCACTTCATCCACGAAATGCACGGCTACCGCCGCGAATCGGCCCTGCGGATCATGACCAACTTGCTGATGTGGCGGTTCGAGCAACAAGGATCGAAGGGCTAGCGCCGTTTCCACTCGGTGCGTCGCACGTGCCGTCCGAACGTAAAGCGAACCTGACACGGTGGAGGAGACGGAGATGGACGGGCCGAACATCCGCGCTGTGCTTCTGATCCTGCTGGGCGCATCGTTCTGTCTGGCGCAGATGGGACATGCGGCCTCAGCCGGTGCGTTGTGGCCGACTGACTGCCTGACCAAGGTGATGCGGTCGGCCACGCCCCCGAAGGACGGGCCTTCGGCGCTGCAACTGGCTGGTGCGCGTCGCGAGATCGTCAGTGGGCAGGCCGTGTTCCGGGTGGGCAAGGACCTCGCCGGGGCGGAACTCGCGGTGACCGACCTGTGCCATCGTCCCTCCGGCGCGACGATCCCGGCCGCGGCGGTCAAACCGCAATGGGTCCGCTACATCGACGTCAAGCGAAACACGGGAGGTATCCCCCCCGACGAGCTGGTGGCCAAAGCGCCCGCGAGCATCCCCGACCCCTACTGGGAAGACACCGCCATCCCGATCAAGGCCAACCAGGCCCAGCCGATCTGGGTCGAGATCCGGATCCCCCCAAAGGCCAAGCCCGGTGACTACGCCGGCAAGCTGATGGTCCGCGGCGGGACCCGACCCGTCGAGCTGCCCATCCGCCTGCATGTCTGGGACTTCGAGGTCCCCAACGAACGGCATCTGTCGGTAGTCAACTGGTGGCGGTTCCCGGGCATCGGGTTCGACAAACAGGTCAAGCCCTACACCGACGCGTACTGGGACCTGCTCGGTGAGTTCTGCGCGTTCCTCGCCGGTCACCGTCAGACAGACGTCAACACATCGATCGGCCTGATCCAGGAGAAGGGCACGGCCAAGGAGGGATTCACGCACGACGCCTCTCGACTGGAACGCTACGCCGAGACGGCCTTCAAGGCGGGCATCCGACAGATCCAGCTCCACTCGGTGGGCCGGCGGACCGCGAGCCTGACCGACCCGGTCAGCCGCATCCGGCCGGTCGAGGCCAACTTCCGTCGGCTCGCGGCGCTCGAGAAACTCATCAAACGGCGCGGCTGGAAGAACCGGTTCGCCGTCAGCATCAGCGACGAACCCTTCATCCATCACGAGGAGTCCTACGCTGCCTTGGTCGACCGCGTCCACAAGACCGCGCCGAGCGTCCGATGCATCGAGGCCGTCGAGGCCGAGTACCTCGGCAAGCTCGACATCTACGTGCCCAAGCTCAGCCACCTGAACCTGTGGTACCCCCGGTTCGACCAGGTCCGTCGCGACGGCGCCGAGCTGTGGTACTACACCTGCTGCCACCCGGTGGGACGATACCCGAATCGGTTCCTCGACCAATCCCTCGTCAAGGCCCGCGTCCTGCACTGGATCAACTACCTGTACGACATGGACGGCTTCCTCCACTGGGGCCTGAACCACTTCGCGGGCGACAAGCCCTACACCCAAGAAGGCATCAGCAAGGGCCTGCCGCTGGGCGACCGAGCGATCGCCTATCCCGGCAAGAAGGGCCTGATCGGATCGCTCCGCTTCAGCGCCCAGCGCGACGGACTGCAGGACTTCGAGTACCTGTGGGTCCTCCGGGATCGACTTGCCAAGATCAAGAAGCGTATCGGCGCGGAGGCGTTCTGGCTCGACCCGCGCCAACGGTCGTTGGAGCTCTGCCGCCGCGTCGTCTGGTCGTTCCACGACTACACGCGCGATCCGAAGGTGATGCTCGACACGCGCCGCGCGATCGCCGAGGAGATCGAATCGCTCCAGAGCGACCCGCTGCTGATCGTGCAGACCTCGCCGCCCGAAGGGACGGTGGTTCCGGCAGGCCCGCGCAACGTCGGTGTCCGCGGCCTGGTGCCGCCCGGCGCGAAGGTCACCCTCAACGGCAAGCCGATCAAGAACGTCCGGCCCAGCGGGTACTTCCTCCAGGCCCACTTCATGCCCGACCGCCAGCCCACCCTCACGATCACAGTCGAGCACAAGGGCAAGAAGCGAACGGCCAAGCGGACGTTCAAGCTGACGGACTGAAGGCAGGCGCACCGTGACACGCCGACCTCCCAGGATCTCGATCGTCTGGCTAGGGCTGCCGATCGCCCTGGCAGCGCGTCTTCTGCTGGCGGGCGACGCGGACGGATGGCGGACCGGAGCTCGCGGCGCCCCGTGGAACGTCGCCGTCGACGGCCACCCCGATTTCCGAGCCGGGGTCGTTCGGCAGGCGATCGTTGTCTCGCTGCCGGGAAACACCCGGGCCGAACCGCCCGCCCGTGCGTGGGCGCGGCGAGCGCTGTCCCGGCCGCCCACCGGCACAAAGACGCTATCGTTCCGCGTGTCCGACGGCTTCGTCGGCCCGACGGCGGGTCACATCTTCGCTGAGGTCTACGTCAACGGACGCGTGGTCTGGTCGGCCGACGTCGCGGGCGGCGAACGGGCGCCCAGGTCCGTCCAGGTAGTGTTCGACGACGACGACCGCAGCGAACAGGGCTTGACGATCGAGGCCGGCGTGTGCATTCGGAAGCTGGTGACCAACTTCCCGATCCGCGTCGTCTATACGGATCTCGTGCTGTCGGGCGAGCACGGCGAGCGAATGGCACTAACCAAACCCGTGCGAGTGGCACAGCCAGAGCCGCTGCCGCCCGACCTGCCCCTGCCGACCGCAGCGCCCACGCGCGGCTGGCCGGCGCTGGCGCGGATCGTTCAACCCTGGGGGTATTCGCAAGCCATCGCCGTCAAGGACCACGCCATCTGGGCTGCCAGGCTCAGCCAAGAATTCGGCTTCAACACGATCATCATGCTCCCCCCGAACGCCCACAACGCCATCACGGCTGATCGATCCGACGAGAACGCATCCATGCGGATCACCGACCAGGCGTTCGCCGACGCCCTCGAGGCTTACCGCGCCCACGGCTTCCGCATCATCCTGTACACCAGCATCATGCATTGTGGCCACGATACAACCTGGGAGTCCGGCCAGTTGGCCAGGGATCATCCTGATTGGCGACAAGTCGATGCTGATGGCACCCCTGTCGTTGTGTACGGCCAGCCCTGGCTGTGCCCCTCGACGCCCGCGCTCGACGACACGATCGACTACACTCGAAGGCTGATCCAACGATGGAAGCCCGACGCCGTCATGCTGGACAACAACGAGTTCCTCCACACCACCGCGGGCAAACCGACCTGCCACTGTGCGTCCTGCCAGCAGCGATTCGGAGCCTACATCGCCGCGCGGTTCGGAGCAGAGCGCGCGCGACGCCTCCTCGGCGTCGCCGACCCCAAGACCGTGCGCATCCCGACCCACGAGGGCAATCTGTTCCGCGTCTGGATCCACTGGCGGAACCGCGTTTGGGCCGAAGCGACCGGCAAGTTCCGCGCGGCGCTACGCCGGGAACGCCCCGGCCTTGTCCTGCTGGCCAACACGCAATACCTCTACCCAAGCTGGCTGCTGGCCACGAACCTGCAGTACGCCCAAGAGGACGCCGTCCTATCCGAGTCGGTCGGGCTGGACGCGGCCGAGATGTCGGCCAAGATGCTCCTCGGCCAGGCGTTGGCTCGCGGTCGGCCGCTGTGGAACTACCTGGGAACCTTCAGCCGAAAGGACTACCGGCAGCTCCGCCCGCCCGAGACGATCGCGTCGATCTCCGCCGCCTCGCTGGCCAACGGCGCCAGGCCGTGGATCGTCTTCTACGGTTTTGAGCGGCCTTCCCCGTCGTTAGACACGCTCGGGCGGCATATGCGGCTGGCCAGGCGATGGATTGAGGGGTCACGCGGGGTACGTCGCTGGGCAAACGTCGTCTTGCTGTTCTCGCTCCGCCAACGGGACTACCTGAATCGCACCCTCCTCCCGCCGCACCTGCAGGTCCTGCGGCAGGCGCAGATCCAGGTCGAGCCGCTTCGCGACATCGACCTGCCCGCATTCGACCTGACCCGGTGCGAGATCGTCATCGCCGATGGCATTGCCTGTCTGGCCGACGACGAGGGCCAAGCCCTCGCCAGGTGGGTCCGCCAAGGCGGGACGCTGCTGGCCACACCCGATACCGCCTGGTACGACCCGATCGGCCGGCTTCGTCCCAAATCGCTGCTGACGGATCACCTCGGCGCAACGCCCCCGGCGGCCAAACCCGTCGGCGAGGGCCGGATCGTCTGGTTCGAATCCGGCGAGGCGCTGGTCCGAGCCCTCGCCGGCCGGGCGGCGCCCGCCTTGCGTCTCGAGCGCAGCTCATCCCCCGATGAATGGGAGTTCATCGCCTACCGACAAGAAAACCCGGCCCGCCTGTGGGTCCATGCCGCCAACCACGGCAGCGCATCAAGCGTGAAGCTCCCGTTCACCGTCCGGCTCGATCCCGGCATGCAGACAGAGACCGTCAAGTGGTGGACCCCCCGCGGCGACCTGGATGCCCCCACCAAACAAGACGGCTGCAACTTGCACACCCAACTGCCCAGTGGCTGCCCCTACGCGATTCTGAACGTGACCCTGAAGAACTGACGCCGTCTCCCGTCTGGCCAGCGCGTCCGCGTCCTCACCTCGCCGGATCCTTGCCGCGAACGGCATACAGTCGCGGACGACGTTGGGCGTTGATGACGGCCCGCAAGTCGCCCTTCGCGACCGGTCGCAGCTTCCGCTTGTAGGGATCGGGATACGGACCGGTCTTGCGGACTTCCTCGGGCCATTCGTAGTACTTCGGCCGGTTGTCCAGCTGCACCGTCGCGATCACGGGCGGGTTGTCCGCGCCGAACTGAGACCGGGCGATGGCCATCCCCCACGGGTCCATGATGTACGTGCGATGGTCCCGCTGCCCCGTCCGGCTGGCCGCACGAACCAGGAAGTACCCATTGTCGACACAACGATGCGCCTCGCGAAGTCGCGTGTGCTCCGTGAAGGGCCCGGCGTCCTGCGTGTGGTGCAGCATGAGGTCCACCTGGTGCAGCCCGGCGATGCGGTCGATCTCGTGCGCGTAGACGTCCGCACAGATCTTCGTGCAGATCCGCCCGAAGTCCAGATCGAAGACGCCGACCTGCTCCCCGGCCTGGTAGTACTTGGACTCCTTGGAGGTCGTCTGGTTGATCTTCGTGTATCGCCCGATCTCGCGGCCCTGCCGGTCATAGAGGATGGCCTCATTGAAACCGCGCTCCAGCTCGCCGGCGATGACGACATACATCTTGTTGCGCTTGGCCGCCTCGGCGACACGCGACAGGGACGCGCGATTGCGATTCTGGAACTCGACCACCTCCGCGTCCGAGCGATACCAGACGTACTCCCACAGACACGCGATGTCACAGCCCGACTGTCCGCACGCATCCAGCTTGGCGATCAGCCGGTCGATGTTGCCTTCGTACTCGATCGCGGCAGCGCGGATGATCCGCTTCATGCCCGGTTCGCGCGATCGGGGCGGAGGTAGCTTCTCGGCCGTGATCAACGAGAACTTGCCCGCCGTCGGATACCCCCCGTCATGCGGCGTGCCGCCCAAACGCAATGCGGGGATGGCCGCCATCGCCACGCCACCCCCGTGCCCGGAATCGGCAAGCGTGTGGCCGTCGCGGTCGAACACCTGGGCCCGCCCCAGCGGCCAGGTCCCCGTCCACGAAAACCGATCCTTGTACCCGCCGTAGCCCTCCTTGCCCGCGTACCGCGCGACCGCGTAGTAGCATCCGTTCTGAACCGCCCTGCCGCGAACCGCAAGCGTGATCAAGTGCTCATCGCGAACCGGAAACGGAGACGTCGACCAGACGATCAGCGACGCCCCCCGCCGACGGAGCACCACGTCGATCTCCGGGAAGTAGTGGTCCGTGCCGATCTTCAACCCAATCGCCCCGACGTCCGTCGCGAACACGGGCAGGTCGTCGCCCAGCTCGATGCCGCGCTCGTACGGCAACCGGTGCGACTTGCGGTACTTGCCGATCAACTCGCCCCTTCGGTCACACAGGAACGACGTCACGTACGTCTTGTCACCGTTGCGCTCGCGGAGGTTGCCCACGACGTACATGCGATGTTGCACCGCCTTCTTGGCGATCGCGTTGGACGCCGGACCGGGGATGGGCTCAGCGGGTTGCTGGACGCATTCCTCGGGCAGACAGGCGACGTCGGCCTGCAGAAGGCCTGCCTCGTCCAGCGCGCTCAGCACACGGTCGAGCGTACGATGGCCCTGATCCCAAACCAGCGAAATCGGTGCGATCCGCACGCGCCGGGTCCGTCGGGCGAACGCCACATCCTGCGACGCCTTGGCTGCACCGGCCGGACCCGCCAGCGCAATATCATCGACCAGCACGTCCGCCTTCGTCCCGGCCCGATCGTGCACCGCGACGATGATCTGACTCACCCAGCCGCGCTCCGCGCTCTGCTTGCCACCCTCGCACCATTTCTTGAGCTCTCTGTAGGCCGCGGGCAGCGTCACCGCCTGCCACGCCGCCGACGCCTTCACCGTCGGGCCGTGGTAGATGAACCCAAACGGCCAGATGCCGATCTTGATCGACACTGGCACGTTCGTCTTGACGCGAAATGAGATCGTCTCGAGCTTCGGGATCAGCGGCACGCGCTCGGCCAGCGTGTAGGTCCAGTACGACAGCTTGTGTTTGACCCGGGCGGGATACGTCAGTCTCAAGTGGGCGGCCGCGGACCCCGCCACGCCCACCTTGGCCTCGACCTTGTTGAGCGCGACCTCGGACGGCTTGTCCCCCCACGTATGCTTCAACGGCTCGACCTTGCCGATCGCCTCGAATCGCTCACGGAAGATGTCCTCTGCAACGACCGGACACGCCGCCACCGCCACGATCAGGACCCAACACGCACGCATCAATACCCCTCATAGCACTTCGTCAGCGCCGAGCCGGACGCCCCCGCTCGCCGGGCTGCTTGGCGGCGTCCGCATCGGACGGCGTGTACGCCCCATCGTTGGTCAGACACAGCACGTCCAACAGGGGGCTGACGTTCGGCGCGGCCTCACGCACCATCACGTGGATCTTCACCGGGCCCCTGTCGAGCTTGAACGTCACGTCCGAATCCCACAGCCACTTGCCCCAGACGAAGCTGTTGCCGAACCGCTGCACCGTCCCCGGCCTGTCTGCGACCGCGGCGAAGAACGAGTTGCTGTTCGTATCCCGGTACTTCATCCGCCCCCACAGCTGCCATAGGCCCCTGTACGGGATGTCGAAGGCGTACTCGACATAGCTGCCCTGCTTCGCTTCGCCCGGGACACGTCCCGTCGGCACAACGCAGTTGCCCATCGCCTCGGGATCCTTCGTCCCAGCGGCGCTGGCCAGCCCAATCTTGCCCGCGGATCGTGCGAACGTCTCCGCCTGCCGATAGATCACGACCGGCACACCTGCCGACGACGTCGAACGGCGGAGCACGTCCTCGACGCCGGCCACGTCCGCCCCGACGATGGCCAGGTACATCCGCTCGCCCACCGAGACTGTGATCTTGCCGTCCGTACCCCGCGTCGCAACGCGCTTGCCGAACGGACGCATCGCGACCACGCGGTTCGAGGGCACCGGCACCGTCAGGTCCACGTCGTCATGTGCGGCCCACAACAGCACGTACGTCCGATCCGTCTGGCCCAGCCGGCGAAACGTATAGGCGCGGATGGATCGGCCGTCCGCAACGGAGGCCACCTCCTTGATCGCCACCAGCTCGTACTGCCCCGCCGCGTTGACAAACAAGTGGTGCTCCTGGTCCAGATTCTTGAGCTGTTCGCGCTGTGCGTCCGTGAGCTTCTGTTCGACCCGGGCGTCCTCCCAGATCTTGATCACGTCGAAGCAGCTCTCCGTGCGGGGGTTCGTCTCGAGCTGGCGGAGATTCACGGTCATCGAGAACGGACAGTCCCAGGCCGCCCCGCGGCTCAGGATGTACTCCAGCGTGTCGGGCGTGATGTGGCTCTGGTGGCTCCGCCCGAACCCGTGCAGCCAGCCGAATTCGATTCGTGTGAAGTCCAGCGCCCGGCGCGGCGCAGTCCGGCACGGCGCCTTGCGACAGAAGGCCTTCATCTCCGACGGCCGCACGGAATCGTACGCGTTGCTCCGACTCATCATGTGCCAACTGAAGTGCGTGTTGGCGGCCGCCTCGCAGATGATCGGCGCCGGCTCGAGCCGCTTGTAGACCCGGTAGGCGGCGTTCGCGCAGTGGTACCAGTGGGGCGAGTGCACGTCCTCCGCGCCGTCGAAGTAGACCATGTCGTACGGCCCCGTCTGCCGGACGATGTCGGCGATCCGGCGCGCGGTCTCGTCCTGAATGTCCGTGTCCTGATCGAAACGGACGAAGATGGGCCACGTGTCGACGTCCAACAGCGAGATCTCCGCACCCGCGACGTGGCTGGCGGCCGTGGTCTTCAGCCCGCCGCGCTTGCAGCCCAGGAACCGATACGGCGGGTCGGTCGTGTACTTCTCGTAGACGATGAGCTCCTTGCCGGCCTTGAGAATCCGCCGTTCGTCGTCGAGCGTACAGCCCTTGGGATTCTCGTTGACCCGGATCTCGCCGACCTTAGCGTCGATGGCCGACGCGAGCGTGAACCGCCGCACCTTGTGCAGGCGGTCGTCGGGCACGGGCGTCACGTAAGGATCGGACTTGTGGGCCTTGTTGTAGTGGACGTGCAGCCCGACGGCCAGCCCCGCCTTGCGAACCGCGTCGGCCACCTGCTTCAGGTCCGCCATCCCGTTCGGGTACCGCGAGTTCCACCGGAAGTGCCCCGCGCCCTTCGTGAAGGCTGTGTAGGAGAACAGGATCATCCGAAAACCCCCCCGCTTCGCCCAGCGGATGTACTGATCGATGTCCTTCGTCGTCGGGCTCGGCCACAGGTACGAATAGCGCTGAACCGGCGAACGGCGATGCTCGGCGCCCCGGGGCATGTCGAAATCGCGCTCGACGACGGCCATCCGATCCAGAAAGCCCTTCTTGGGATCGGGGCACCCGAACAGCACCGCCGTCGTCCCCGCCAGCGCGACGCCCTTGTGGGCCGTCGCCGCCATCCCCACGTACTCCCTGCCCTTCTTCGGCGGCGACAGGGAGGCGTTGGTCTTGACGTTCCCGCCGCACAGGCAGACCCCGAACGCGTCGTCATAGGCGACGTCGATCCACGGTCCGAGATAGGGCAGCGGTTGGACCCGGAGCTGAAGCAGATGCACCGCGTCGACGGATTGGCCCTCGACCGACGCCAGCGTCAACGCGAGGTAATCGTCCGTGCGAGTGACCTTGAACGTCGCCGCCGTCTCCGCCTTGTCGAACCGCACCGTCAACGCGTCCCCCACCAACGCCGCCGACGACGCGGGATGCGTCTTCTTGCCGCGAACGACCGAGAACGCCGCCCCCGGCGCTTGGGTCCACGCGTACTCTCTCGACAGCGCCTTGGCGACCAGACTGCGACACGTCCCATCCTCGCCAATCGTCAGCCGCAGGTCGCGAGTCTCCAAGACCACGTCCGCCCGGATAGAGCCGACCGGCAACGACAACAGCACCACACCAGCGCACAGAGCGCACGCTTTCCAGATCGCCATGGTCATCTCCCTCCCAGCCCCGCGGCGTTCAACCGCCTTCGCACGACGCAAGGAGCCGGCCTTGTGGTCAAGCCACACTACCACCGCTCGTCGAAGTACTTGTCCTTCGGGCTGAACAGCCAGATCGGTCGCCACACGCCGCCGATGGTCTCGTCGGCGTCGGCCGCGACGGCCAGCGTGTTAACCTCGCCCAGCCGAACCTTCCCGGTCACCTCGAACCGGAACGGCGTGCACCAGGACTCCGTCTCCGCCTCCTCGATGCGGGTATGGACCTTCTGGCCGTTCAGGTAGATCACCCCCCGCTCATCCAACGAACCGACGTAGAGGAACAGCCGTTTGTCCTTGCACTTGTCCGCCGGAGGCGCCTTGAACGTGCACCGCCCCCACGCCTTGCCCGTGTAGGGCTTGCCCGCGAGCTTGTACCACTGCCAGTCGGCGCGGAGCTTGTGCCACTTACTGTCGTCGAACCCAGGCTTGGCCCAGTCGGCCGGCGCGTCGCCCGACTCGTCCTTGAACCACACCCGCCATGACTTGGGCAGCTCCACCCAAACCTCATTCCGCTTGCGAAATGCCTCGCTCCTCGGCAGGTAGTGCTCGGCGTGGAAGGTACGCTTCTCCAGCCATCGCACTGGCTGGGTCTTGAGCATGTACTCCTCGTTGGTCTTGTAGAGCTCGTCGAGGACCTTCTGAACCTGCTCGACGCTGTACATGATGCTGTAGTAGCTCCCGCCCCGGGTAGCCCGGTCGACCTTCAGGTACCCCTCGAGATAGCGCAGGCCCATGTCGACCATCTGCACACGCTTGCGGAACACGCCCCCTCCCGAGCTGGCCAGCGCGTCGTTCATGGCCCGTCGCATCGTGGCGACCAGGTTTGGCCGGTAGATCCTCGCCATCTCCCGGCTGGTCCACCCAGCGTGGACGCCCTTCTGACGGTAACAGGCGCCCAGCGCGTCGTAGTAGCGACGCATCGGCTCGACCGCGGGACCGAAGAAATCGCGGAGGTAGCTGTCCATCAGTCCGTTCGGGTCCCGCGTGACGTCCCACTGAAGCTGCGCGCTGATCCACAGGTTCGGCGACGTGATGGCCCACGCGTCGTGACATTCCCAGCTAAACCCCTTCACGCCCATCTTGTGGTACATCGGGATCTCCGTGACGTGGGCGGTGTACAACGGACTGGGCAGCTCCAGGTGCCCGACGGGCGGGTCGTAGTCGTAGATGTAGACGTTTTTACTCAGGGCGCACCATCGGGCCAGCGTCTCGCGCATCTTCTGCCGCGACGCGCACCACGGGTCGGCGATCGAGTGCAGCGTACAGAACTGCTGCGCCGTCAGCACGGGCGCCAGGTTCGGATGGACCTTCTCACGTTTCGGGGCGGCCGTGTGGCTCACGTAGGCGTAGAAACCCAGCTTCGCGTCGGGGTAGCGTTTGACCACGCGGGCGGCGACGGCGTTCCAGAACACCATCAACCGGTCGGTCACACACGGCTTCTTGGGATTGAACGGATCGGGCTTGCCGATGTCCAGCGCCCGGCACTTGTCGCACTCGCAGAAGTCGTCGCCGTCGTTCGGGCTCAGCGACATCGTGTGCGGGCCTTTGGGATTCTTGTCGAACGCCGCGATGATCGTTTCGGCCGCGATCCGGATCACGTCCGGGTTCGACGTGCACAGCTGCCTGGGCAGTCGCTTGCCGCCGATCAGCGAGTAATACTCGCGGTGCGCCACGAAATACTTCCTGGGCGGCAACAGCCCGTTGAAGTTGTGGCTGGCGTGGATGTACGGGTCGCTTCCCTGGCAGTTGCGCCGCGCCCATCCGCCGAAACGCTGGGCGCACGCCGCCGAATTCGCCCCCCACGCGTACCAGATGCTCCGCATGCCAAACGACGGCGCATGCCGGTACGTGAAGGGCTTGACGATCAGCGTCGGCCGCTTCGAGACGCACTCGCCCATCGGCCCGGGCATGAACCACCGACACCCGATCCGATCCAGCCAGGCGTAGACGGCGTGGCTCACGCCGGCGCTCCCCCCGCCAAGCAGGTACAGACAGTCGCCGCGCTGGGTCAGCAGGATCTCCTCGTTGGCAAGGACGGGCAGGTCCTTGCATCCGCCCGCGACGGCTTCGTCGCGAGTCCCCACGAAGATCGAACCGGCCTGCGGAGGGCCGGCGGCGACCGGGAGCTTCGCCCTCGTCACACGTTTCAGGACCCGCTGCAGGTCGTCCACGACGGTCTTGTGACCGTCGGGCTTGAGCGTGCGGATCCCCGCATGTCCCTCGCCCTGGTCGGCAATCTCCAACGCACCCACCGGAGCCACCATCCCCATAGACAAGACCACAAACCAGCTCGCCAAGCGCATGACCGCAGCCTCCTGTTCTGTCGAGCGGAACGAACTACGTGGCCCGTAATGAGACCGATCGCCATCCCGAATCGGTCAATACGGTTTTAGGGCGCAGAGTATATCAGGCTTGCTCGATCAGGACCACGTGGACCACGCCCGGCGCGTGCATACCGGTGACCAGCGTCAGCTCGATGTCGGCCGTCTTGCTCGGACCCGAAATCAGCGTCTGGCAGGCGCGGAGTGGACGGACCTCGTAGCGGCGCGCCCAGTCCAACAGGTCCGCGACGATGCGATCGGTCGGCAGCAAGACGACGTGCGCCGGCGGCGCCAACCCCACCAGACGACGTCGGGACGCCCCGCTGCTCAGGACCATCGTCCCGGTCTCTGCAATCCCGAGCTGCGCGCCCGTGATACCGACATCGGCCTCGAAGCTTGGACCCAGACCGGCCCCCTCGCGAACGACCGTCAGCTCGCACGCGACGGCGGACAGGTGCTGTTCCAAGCTTGCCAGATCCACCAGGCCCTCGTCCGTAGCCACCCCACGCGTCGCCCCGAGATCGCCGACGATAGACGCCACCGCCGCAACCGCCTCGTCCGGCCCGGCGGCCTCGTGCACGGTCACCTTCAGCTCGGCCGACCGGCGCTTGAACATCCCGAGCAAATCACCGCCGATCGGCTGCAGCCGCGCCCGATTGGGATCGGGTCGCGGACGGTCACGGGGCACGGCCCGCAGCGCGTCGCGAACCCGCGCGATGAACGCCTCCTGCGTGCACGCGATCTGGTCAGCGGGTGCCGCAGGTTCCACCCCGCGTCGCCACGGATCGGCGGACACGGGTTCGCTGTGCGGACTGCGCTCATCACCGCCGTGTGAACCCGCAGCAGAGGAACGGTCCATCGAGGTCGGCAGGTCCTGCCCGCCGGCACCCGACGGCGGGGCTGGCGCATGCTTCAGCGTCTCGCGCCAGATCTGGTGGAACGGTCTTTCAGCCGGCAGCGGCAGGTCCCGCACGTCCGTCCACGGACTGCCTGCCGGCGGCGTCCGCTCGACCCAGCCCCCCTGCGATTCCAGCCCCAGACCCACCCGCGCCAACCGACCCGCCCAATGGTACAGTCGCGGATGCGTCATGATCGTGGCCCAGGCGCCAAAACCCAGCCGCTGCGACAACGGAATCTTGCCCAGCCGACGCAGGTCGTCCCGCATCAGGACAAGCATCTCCGACAGCTCGATCCGCACCGGACACGCATCTCGGCAGGAAGTGCACAAGGCGCAAGCCTGCGGCAGGTCGGCCCGGTTGACCAGCCCCTCGAGCAGCGGCGTCAGCAGCTTGCCGATCGGCCCGGGATAGATACTGTTGTAGGCGTGCCCGCCCAGCTTGCGATAGACGGGGCAGGCGTTCAGGCAGGCCCCGCACCGAATACACCTCAGCAGTTGGCGATACTTGCTCGCCAACACGCGCGACCGACCGTTGTCCACGATGACGAGATGGAACGCCTCCGGACCATCCTCGTCGCCCGGCTGGCGCGGACCCGTCGTCAGGTTCGTGTACACGCTCATCCGCTGTCCGGTCGCGCTGCGACCCAGCACCTTCAGCATGACCGCCAGATCGGCCATGCTCTCGATGACCTTCTCCATGCCCATGACCGTCACGAGCACACGCGGCCGCGACGCGACGAACCGGCCGTTCCCCTCGTTGGTCACCACGACGATCGTGCCCGTCTGCGCCACGCCGAAGTTCGCGCCCGTGATGCCCATGTCCGCCTGGCGGAACTTCTCGCGCAGAATCCCCCGGGCCGAACCCGCCAACGTCGTCGCGTCCTCGGTGTATGGAATGCCCAGCTTCTCGTTGAACAGCTCGGCGATCTGCCCCGCCGTCTTGTGACACGCCGGCCCGAGGATGTGCGACGGCGGCTCGTTGGCCAATTGCAGGATGTACTCGCCCAGGTCCGTCTCCACGACCTCCAGGCCCCGCGCCTCGAGGTAGGGGTTCAGCCGGATCTCCTCGCACATCATGCTCTTGGTCTTGATGGCCAGCTTACAGCCGGTCTGCTGGGCGATGTCGGCGACGATCCGGCAGGCCTGTCCGCCGTCCAGCGCCCAGTGGACGTGCCCGCCGTGCTCGCGAATCTTGTCGGCGAGTTGGACGAGACGCTCGTCCAGCCGATCGAGCGCGAAATCGCGGCATTCGCCGGCCAGCGCCCGGACCGCCCAGGGATCCCCCAGCTCTCCGATGATGGCCTTGCGGTCGTCGTCCTGCCGGCGGGTGGCCCGATCGAGCGCGCGGGCCAGGACCTCGTCATGTACCGCCCGAACCGTGTCTCGCTTGAATCGCTCGTCCAACGCGGCTCTCCAGTGCTCGCCGGCTCACAACGCAGCCGTCTGCCGGCTTGATTCCCCCACTGTACCGATGCGAGGGAGAGATGCAACGACCGCGGGTCCGCAGCATCGTCAGTCGAGAAGCGCCGCCAACATCGCCAGCGCCATCACAGACACCAGCCAGGTGCCGCCCGCAACCACCAGCGTCAGTAACATGACCAGAAGCGGGTGGGCCCGCGGCCACCGCCAGCGGACCACCTCCGCCAGCGTGAACGCCCACAGCACCACGCATCCCGCCCAGCAGGCCAGGCTGCACACCACCACCAGCTCGAACAGCCGCTCCCAGTTGACGATCGCCAGCAACAACGCCGCGACCGGAGCGAGCCACATCAAGAACCAGTGCGCAACCGCGTACTCAAGAATCGCCCGCCACGGCGCCAGGTGACGACGCTGATCCGCGTGACGGTACAACAGTGCATAGACGAGTCCCACCGCCACGGTCACCGGCAGGACGGGAACGACGATCAACAGCGGGAGAAAGATCACCAGCTCTTCATCGCCCCTCGTCTCCATGTCCAGCCATCCAACTCCCGAGATCACCGCCGCATTCACCGTCAGAAGCCCCAGGCAGATCGCGTAGAAGCTCGTCGACCGGGACCGTGCAGGCTGAGCCGCGAACGCCAGGGCGAACTCCCTGGGATGAACGCAGCTGATCCGCAGCGTCCGCCAGAATCGCTCCCGCAGCGAGAATTCCTCGGGGCGCTCCCACGGCATCAGGGCATCAGCCGAGACGCGCGCGGTCTGCAGCAACAGCTCCCGGTGGAAGAAGCCGCCGCATTCGCTGCACCGTCCGGTGAGGTTACCGGTCAGGTTGTACCCGCAGATCGGGCAGAAGATCCCCTCGTCCCCCAGCGGCTCGGACGACGGAGCCTCCGGCACAAGAATCACCGCGTCGTCCTGTCCATTGGCGGTCGGTGTGTCTTCGGGTGGCACGGTTCAGCCCTGAGCGTTCATCGCGACGTCGAGAAGCTCGGCGGCGTGCATCAGGCGGATCGGGCTGCCACGACGATGCAACAGCCCGCCGATGTTCAGCGTGCAGCCGCCATCGTTGCAGACCAGCACCTCCGCGCCGGTTCGCTCGACGCAATCGGCCTTGTCGTTGACGAGGGCCTCGCTGATGTGGCTGTACTTGACCGAGAACGTCCCCCCGAAACCGCAGCACTGGTCGAGCTTCTCGAGCGGCCGGTAGTCCAACCCGTCGATCCGGGCCAGCAGCCGCGGGACCTCATCGGTCATCCCCAGCCCGCGCAGATGGCAGCTGTAGTGATACGTCGCCGACGCACGATAGCGGAGTCGCCAAGGCCCCCAATCCACCTTCAGAACCTTCTCGAGGAACTCGACGAATTCGAACAGCTTCGCCCCCAGCGCCCGCGCCCGCGCCAAGTCCTTCTCGTCGTCGGCAAACAGCATGGGATAGTGCTGCCGCACCATCGCGCAGCAGGACCCCGACGGTGTCACGACGGTCTCGCTGTCCTCGAACACGTCGAGCGTGTGGACGGCCACCTCGCGGGCTTCGTCGAGCAACCCGCTGTTGAACGCCGGTTGACCGCAACAGGTCTGGTCGGCTGGGAGGTCCACCTCGAGCCCCAGTCGACGAAGGACGTTCACGACGGATACCGCCACCTGCGGGAAGAACGTGTCGGTCAGGCAGGTGGTCAACAGGTCGACCTTCACGGCGTGGTCTCTATTCGTCGCCAACAACGCCGGACCGAAGCAGCCCCCACGGGTCGCGGCCATGGCAGTCGGTCAGCGAACGATGGGCAACGAGAACATCCGGAACAGCACGTAGAGGATGATGGTCAGACTGACGACCAGCGCGCCAAGCAGAAACCCCATCCACGACTCTCGTTGCCGGGCGTTGCGCTTGTGCCCCAGGCTCGAGATCCCCAAGCCGAACCCGACCACCGCCAGGAATCCTGATAGGCCGGTCAATCCCAGGATGGCCGGAGAACGAAGCGTCTGGGGGTTGTAGGCGATCGTCCTCTCGGCCGGGTTGAAGTTCTCCAGCGTGATCGCAGCCAACAGCAGCACAGATACCAACGAGGCGATCGAGGAAAACAGTCCCAACCGGGCTTGCAGTTGTGCGTCGCGGAAATTCAGTTTCGATTTCGCCACGGCCCGTTTCTCCCATGCTCAGCCTACCCGTTCGCGGACAATGCGGCAATCCGGTGCGTCAGCGGCCGCGTCATCGGATACAGATCGCGGTAGATTGCCGACCGGTCATTATACACGCTGGAGCGACTGGCGTCCGGCTCAAATGTCCGGCCCGTTCGGGCGAACCGTTTCGCCGCGTCGCTGACCGAATCGATCAGGCCCGCCGACCGCGCGCCCAGCAGCGCCACGCCCAGGGCGGCCGATTCCGTCGTCTCCAGCACCACCACCGGCCGACCCAGGACGTCGGCCTTGAGCTGCATCCACAGGGCACTTTTGGCGGCGCCGCCGATGGCCTTGTACCGCTCGATCTCGATCCCCGCCTCCGCCAACAGCGCCTGGTTCAACGCAATATCGTACTCAATGCCCTCGAGCAGCGCCTTGACGATCTCCTCCCGCCGCGTCGTCAGCCGCAGGCCCAACACCGCCCCCAACGCCTGCGTATCCAGCCACGGCGTCCCAGTCGTCGTGAAGTAGGGCAGCACAAACAGGTCCGTCGGCTCGGTCGGGAGACCATCGAGAATCACGTCATAAGGATCGACCCCCCGCTCGCGGGCCTCGTCGACCTGTTGGCCGCCGAACGTGTCACGGTACCACTTCAGCAGGCTGCCCCCCGTGAAGTTCCACGCCAGCGAGACGTGCCGATCCTCGCCGTACGTCGGGTACCAGCATAGGTTGTGCTTGCACATCACCTCCGGATCCGGACGCGCCGTCACGAGCACCCCAATGCACACCACCGTCCCCGTCGCGTACATCGACTCGCCCGGCTCGACCGCCGCGCCGAGGATGCCCGCCGGCTGATCGTGCAGGCCAGCCGCGATCACGCAGCCGACCGGCAGGCCGAACCGTTCGTGACCGGACTGGCTGACCGTCCCGATCGCCGTCCCCGGCGCCACCGGTCGGGCGAACATCTCCGCCGACATCCCCGTCAGGCCCATCAGCCGATCGGACCACTTCAGTTCGTTCGTGTCCAGCAGCAGCGTCCGCGCCGCCGCGGAGTGGTCCACCGCCGCCTCTCCCCCCAGCGAAACCGCCACCAACTCCTGGAACCCCAGCCAACGCGCTGCCCGGCCGAAGACGTCGGGCTCGTGCTCCCGCCGATGCATCAGCTTGAAGACCGTATGGAAGCTATTGATCGGATGGCCCGTCAGGCAAAACACCTCGGCGTTGTCGATCTGCCCGCGAAGCCACTCGCACTCGGCCGCGCCGCGGGCGTCGAAGCCGATGACGGCGTTTGCCAGCGGGCGGTTGTCCGCGTCGACCGGCGTGATCGCCTCGCCCAACACGCTGCACGCCACCGACCGGATCGGATCGGTCGCCGTCGCCGACGCGACCTCCCGGCAGACCGCCGCCACCCCCTCGAGCACCTCGTTCGGATCGAGCTCGAGATGCCCCGCCTGCGGCGAGGTCATGTCATACTCGCGATACGCCGTCGCAACCGCCCGCCCGTCCAGATCGAACGCCACCCCCTTCGCCCCGGTCGTCCCAATATCCAACCCCAGAATCGACATCACCCTCACCTATCTGAGACCCCCCGCCTCCACCCGCCCGTCCGCGCCCGCCTGTCACCGATCGACCCCGCCGACCGACGAGCCGGGGCCACATCATAGCCGCGCGGTGGGCAGGCTGCCAGCTGGAACGGTCGCGCCTGAGCATTAACGCTTGACGTTATTAGCGCCAAGCGTTACTATTGGAACGGTGATACGCAGCTTCGCTGATTCCGACACTGAGCGGGTCTTCGCCAGAAAGCGACCTCGTCGACTGCCGCCGACGCTCCAGCGGATAGCCCATAGGAAGCTTGTGGTTCTTCACGCCGCCGAGACCGTCCAGGATTTGAGGCTTCCCCCGGGAAACCGCCTAGAGAAGCTGGTTGGGGACAGGCGAGGACAGTACAGCATCCGAATCAACGACCGGTGGCGCATCTGCTTCACCTGGCGAGACGGTGACGCGTATGAAGTCGAGGTCGTTGACTACCACGGCTAGGAGGTAGAAATGGCCGCCAAGAAGCTTGCACCCGTCCATCCCGGAGAGATCCTTCTGGAGGAGTTCTTGTTGCCCATGGGCATCAGCCAGTACCGTCTGGCCAAGGACATCAGCGTCTCTCCAAGGCGCATCAATGAAATCGTTCATGGTACCCGTGCGGTGACTGCGGACACCGCTCTGCGGCTGTCCAGATACTTCGGCACCTCCGAGCGCTTCTGGCTCAACCTGCAGGCCCACTACGACCTCGAAGTCGAGAAAGACCGCCTGGGAGACCGGCTCAAGCGGGAAGTTGCGACCATGGCGCCGACTCGCTGAGCGCGCGAGACAGGAATGCACCCAGCGGCCTGCGATGCGTTTGAACGAAGAGGTAGCATGTGCCTTCTGCTCCTCCGCACCGATCAATGCCCAGGAACTGACCCGGGCGCGGTATAGTCCGGTAGATTCAGACAGGCAACGTGAATCCCTGGAGGTCGTAGCATGAAGGGCGATGCGGCGCGCCTCGCTGATTTCCTGCGACGCGACCGTCAGGGCCCAAACGAATGATTGTGGAGAGTCGCCCGGGCGATCAGCGAAGTGCTGCCCGGAGGTGACAAGAACAGGCAATTCCACCAGCGCTCGCTCAGCTAGTGCAACCCCTGGATCACGTGATGAAGCATGCAGACCCATGCTGACAGGATGAGAGAGTAGTCCAATGACGACTCCTGAGTGGGCAGACGACAAACTCTCGGCGGATCTCCCAGTACTCCGGGCGCGAGGCGAAGGGCAAGAGCTTGAGTATATGGAGCTCTTCCCGAACAAAGCTCTCGACCTGGCAAAGGAGATAGCCGCATTCGCCACGTCCAATCAAGGGACGATTCTGATCGGAGTCTCGGACGACGGCGACCTCATCGGTTTGCCGGAAGCAACGACGCCGGAAGGACGAGACTCTCTCTCGTGCCGAATTGGGGGGATCTGCGATGGAACGGTAAGACCATCCATCACGCCAGCCGCGCGGTTCGCGATTGAGGGTGATCAGATCGTACTTGTCCTTGTCGTGCCCAAGGGAAGCCAGCCAGTTTACTACAGCCGGAACATTCCCTATCTCCGCCACATGACAGAATCACGTTCTGCCGAACCCCATGAGGTCGTCGAGCTAGTCCAAGCGTGGTTGCCGATGGCAGACCTTGGGGGCAACCAGGCAGATCCCTACACCGAGCTTCTGTCCCGGCTTGCCCCACTGCTAATCGACGTGATCATCTATGCCGAACAGGCTGAGGAGCGCAGCATCAACCCGTGGTTGGACATGTGGCGTGCGCAGTATGGGCAGGTCGCAGTGGAGCTGCGTTCGCTTGCGGCTGAAGACGTAGCTGTGAGCAAGCAGCTCACCAGCGACCTAAGCGATCTTGCCAACGCGCTCGACCGAGTCGCTAACTTCCGTCTGTATCTCGGAGGGGGATCGGAGTTGTCTGGGTTGGTCAATCAGGCGCTGCAGATGGCTCGCCAGCTCAAAGAGCAGCGAATCGACACCTTGCCGGTGTCCGATACTTCGCTTGCGAGCGCACGAGACATCCTCATCTCAAGCTTGCGGAGGCTCGACGATCTTGTTCAGCGCATGGACGGGATGGTCAATCAAGGAAAGGTCGAGGACGTACAAGCAGAGGCTTCACAGATCGGTGAAACGGTTCTTCGAATCGGTCACTACGGAGTAGATGCTCTATCCCAGGGCCTTGGCGAGCGTCTCCGTGCAGTCGGTCGTGACTTGCACCTGATTGAGACGATGCGTCTCTACATGGATGGAGGTCGGTCGCTACAAGCAGTTACCGATGCCGTGCAGCGCGGTGCACAGCGGCTGACCGATGTCACTGAAACACTGCGGCAGCGTGACGGGTGACGCGCACGTTGATCTGCTGAAGTGATTTCGCTGCCAAGCTGGGGAGATGGCTATGCCGACGACGTCGAAGTTACGGACTACCACTAAGCGACGCCGAGGCGGCGCGTTGGTGCGCCGTCTCCTGCCCACCCACCAGCCGCCGACCCACCCGGGGGAGATGCTGCTCGAGGAGTTCCTCAAGCCGTTGGAAGTCACGCAGTCCGCCTTCGCCCGGCAGCTCGGCGTGTCCTTCCCTCGCTTGAATGAGGTCATCAACGGCAAGCGGAGCGTGACCCCGGACACCGCGCTGCGCCTCGCGCAGGTAACGGGCATGAGCGCAGACTTCTGGCTTGGACCGCAGCAGGACTGGGATCTCTGGTATGCCCTCCGATCCAAAGAAGCCGCCCAGATCGCTCAGCTCGAGCCACTCAAGCCTGCCAAGAACAAGGCGCGCTGACAACTCGATGCGTTCGAGTGGAAATCCGCCTATTCTCTATTCCTCTCGGTCGGTCGGGAGACTATCCGCAAGGTGCTCAACCGGCTCAAGTCCGAGCGAAAGGTCAAATGCATCAGGCGAGGGCCTGACGCGGAATGGACCGAGTTGGGATGATGCAGTCCTGTACCACATAATGCGGTATTGAAGGCGGCTTCGATACCACATTGCCCCGCGTCCTACCACATTGGGGAGCGGGATGTGGGAGGGCGGACATACTGGCCCATCGGCGCGACTTTGCAACCAACCCAGCCGGCAACTCTAGGACACGGGGCGCGCAATAAGATCGTGCGTCAAGAGATGTCTTGCATGACTGACGAAATCACCGACGAGACTCACCGCCACTGTGAGGAACGCGCCGCCGCGGTCGTCTCCTTGCTGGTGCCTTCAACCAGGACCTCGACCAGTGCGAACTCAGGGGCTCACGCAACCGACGCCGGACCTCATCGGGCTGAACCGAACCGAAGCATCAAGTTTGTCGTTGACCACCAACTCACGGACCGGCACCCCGTCGCTCCATCGCCCCATGAACCTCTGCTCGGGCGTATCGCCCAGTGCGTACTCACGATGGGTCCCATAGAAGGCCGCATCCGTCAGTGCGTCCAGCAGCTTCCAGAACCCGTAGTAGTCGAGTGCGTCGGGAGCGTACTGGATCTCGACCCGAGACGCCCTTGGCCCGAAGCCACCCAGTAGTCCCGCACGAGCCCCGTCGACAAAGCTCAGCGGCGCAAAATGGTTGGCCACCAGGGACGGGACCCCGTGATCGTCCGACCTGATGATCACAAAATCCTTGTCCGCAGCAGCGATCTGCGTCGTCTCGCGGTAGATCCGCCTTGCACCTGTATCGCCTACCAGGCGGTCCGTGTCACCCGCAACGGTCAGCAGCAACGTACCAGCCGGGATCTGACCGAGGTCCTCGACAAGCGCACCCGTCGCACCGACCACGTCGGTTGTATATCCGGGTTCCACGGACATGATGGCCTTGGCCGGCGGGAGCCCCGTGCTGCTTGCCGTGGCAGCCATGTTCGGGCCGAGCATGGCCCCCAGCGAATGTCCCACAATGGCGAACCTATCGAGGTCCGGTCTGGGCCCCGTATCCGCCTGAAGCGCCTCGATCGCTGCCTTGACCGCCGCAACCGCGTTCGGCAGGAAGTCCGTGGCCGGCGTCCGGATATCCTCCTGGTATCGCGGGAAGATGACGATGTTGCCCCGGCGAACGATGTGGTCGATCCACGCCCGGTACGCTCCCGGATCCGTGCCGTTCCATCCGTGGAGGAATACGACCACGGCAGCAGCGTTGGGACTCGGAGCTGCCGGGGTGTACAACCAGTATTCCTGAGCCCCCTGGCCATGGAGAGATTCTGCTACACCCCCATGCGGGTACTCCTTCCCTCCCGGTCCCGACTCCGGTTGACCGGGTGGGGTGGGCGCTGCAGGCCGCTCCAGATTGCCGCAGTGAGACACGGAACCCAGCAGAAAGATCAACACACAAAAGCAGGCGCTCTTGGCCATCACATGTCTCCTCTTGTTCCTCGAGCCCACCTGTTTAACGCATCATCGGACGGGTTCCTTCGGTGGACGTCGCGGTTTCCTCTGCCCGTTTGGGCCGTGCCCCGATAACTGCTGGCTGCATGTAGGAGATGGCTGGGGAAGGTGTCAGGATGAAGCTTCTAGACGCAGACTTCCGCTGTTTTCTTTCAAGGTATTGATGCCAAACAGCTTATGGCATCCAATGCCGAGGGGAGCACCTTAACGCCAGCTCGTTGCGGCTAAGCAACCTGTGGCCCAGGCCACCGCGAGAAAGGCAGAAGCCGATCCGAAGCATCTAGTCCGCGCGAACACGTCTGACGGAAGACGCCACTATGCGTAACTCGCATCCGCCGGCGGACCGTGCTTGGCCTCGCGTTCGGCGCCGACCCGGGCCTCGTAGCCGCTGGCGCGGAAGGCTGCGATCGCGTCCGGCTCGATGCCCATCTGCTCGCGGACGTACCCGATCAGCGGACGCGTGTCCGCGAAGAACGCACCGCGGACGATCTCTTCGGCCTTCACCACGTCCTGCCGCGCACGGGCGTCGGCCAGGGCGTTCTGGTCCACCAGCAGCGCCTTGGCGAACAGCTCGTGCGCGATGCTGACCGTCTGGATCATCGCCTCGACCTTGCCCTTCAGGTTGTGCGACTGGTCGACCATGTAGGCGATGTCCAGCGGCCGGCCACGCTCGCACTCGGCCGTCACGATCTCCAGGAAGATCCGATACGCCTGGTACGGATCGATGCTGGCCAGCGTCAGGTCGTCGTCGGCGTACCGGCGATCGTTGAAGTGGAACCCGCCCAGCATCTCCTCGTCGATCAGCCAGGCGACGATCTGCTCGATGTTCTGGGCCTGATAGTGATGGCCCGTGTCGACGAGCACCCTCGCCCGCTCACCCGCCGCCTTGGCGTAGATGTAGGCCATCCCCCAATCCGCGATGTCGGTGTGATAGAACCCCGGCTCGAACGGCTTGTACTCGACCAGAAGAACCTGATCCGGCGCCAGCTTCTCGTGCGTCGTCCGCAGCCCGTCGGTCATCCACCGCTTGCGCTGGGCGATGTTGCACTGTCCCGGGTAGTTGCTGCCGTCCCCAAACCACAGCGAGAGATACTGGCTGCCCGTCTGCTTGCCCAACTCGACGCAATCGAGGATGTGCCCGAGCGCGCGCTGACGGACCGACGCGTCCTCGTTGCACAGGCTGCCGTACTTGTAGCACTGCTCCTGGAAGACGTTGGGGTTGATGGCGCCGATCTTGACGCCCAGCCGCTCAGCCACGTCCAGCACGCCCTGATCGAAGCCGTCCGGGAAATCCCACAAGACGTGGACGGCCACCGTCGGACAGATCCCCGTCATCTTGTGGACACAGGCGGCGTCCTGGAGCTTCTCTTCCAGCGTCCGCGCCGCCGCCGGCTGATGGAACTTGCCGAACCGCGTCCCCGTATCGCCATACCCCCAACTCGGCGTCTCGATCGTCAGCGATCTCAGCTGGTCGATGACGGCATCCGGGTCCCCGCCCGCCTTGGCGGCAACGTCGAGGAGTCGCTGAGCATCTTCTGCATGATTGGCCATGACTCGAACTCCTTCGGGTCAGCTCAAAACCCAAGATCGAACCCATAGGCTACTGCCCAATCGGGACCACGACAACAGCAAGCCACCCGCAGACCCAGCGCCGGGCTGGCCGGTCGGCGGACGAGTCGCTACACTCACAGAAGGCCCCACGGCGGCGGAACCCGCGATGAGCAAGACCTGGGAAGCGACGCATATCGCACTGGTGATCGTGGCTTGCCTGGGCGCCATTGTCCTGGCTCGCCGCGAGCACGACACCAACACGCCCGAGGCGTACGTCCCCTACTTGAGAGGCGTCTTGGCCTGCGACCCGGACGTGAAGATCCACTGGCTCACCCTCGCCGCAGACGCAGATCCCAACTTCGCGCAGGTCTACAGATACCGAAGCCTGGGATACATCGAGAAGAACGAGCACGACCGTGCCATTCAAGACTGTACCCGGGCGATCCAACTGAAGCCCGATTACCCGGAGGCCTACAACGTGCGGGCGATCACCCACTATCTGAAACGAGACTACGACAGGGCGTGGGCGGACGCGCGGATGACCAAGAAGCTGGGCGGTGAGATCCTACCCGAGGGCTTCCTCACCCAGCTCCGCCAGGCGTCCGGGCGATCGGAGTAGGAGGACCTCCGTCCCACAACGTCACCGAGGCTCGAGCGTTTCCCTTCTGAGCCGACACTTCCCTACACGGCCTGTTGTTCCTCTTCGACACGAGAACGCCTGCGCCGACTGGCCAGGCGGCCGATGAGATACTGTAAGGACAACCCCAGTCCCATGGCCTGCACCACGGCACTAGCGATGAAGGGCGACAGATAGTAGCTGCTGACATCAGCCGGCATCAGCAAGAGAACGGGCAAGTTGAGCGCCAGCATCCAGATCCATACGGCAATGATCTGCCGCCAACGCAAGACGTCCTCGGCGATTCGGGCTCGGCGTTGTGCCAGGAGCAGCCACAGCAGGCCCCAGATGAAGAGCCACCCGTCCAACCACGGCATTCTCAGCCGCTTGCTCACGCCCCATGCCGCGAACGTGCCCATGTCATGCCAGACGCGGGCCGTGAACGTCTCCACGCGGTCGGCGTGGCCGTGAACCAGATGCTCGGTGAGGTGGGTCCGTTGCGTCTCGGCCACGCGCTTCCGCCACTGCAGCATCCGGTACGTACCGCCCAACGGACTCCGCCACGTCGTCGGTGACTGGGCCAGGAACACCAGACACCCAACCCCGATCGCCACCGCCGTCGTCTTCGCCGGAAGTCGCCATCGCCCCTTGCGTCGCTTCGCACTTGGCGTCCGCTTGGCCTGGAGGACATGCACCAATCCGATCCCGACGACGGCAAAGAACGCCGCCACCCCCGTCAGCTTGCTGATCGTGCCCAGCCCGGCCGCCAGCCCCAGGAGGACCGCCCGCCGCCACGCCTGTCGGGCCTTTCGGTGGGTCAGCGCCTCGACAAACAACAGCGACACGAACCACGTCACGAGCAGCCAGAAGCTCACCAGCCCCTCCGACATCGCCCGGTGCGTCATCCGCATGAAGTGCGGATTGATCCCCACCAAGACGCCGACGGCCAGCCCCCCGACGGGCCCCGTCAATCGCCAGACGACCCCCATGGCCACCGCGCACGCGAGCACGCCGAAGACCGTGCTGACCGCCCTGCACCGCCAGAGCAAGACGTCGTCGGGAACATAGCCCTCCTGCCGGTTCCGCTCGTACGTCTTCCCGTAGTCATAGACCTTGTTGATCGTCGACCTGCCATAGCCGCTGAGCGTGCCCACGATCCCGAACGCGTAGGACGGCAGCATGGGCTGGTCAATGGCGTGCGTGGACCAGAAGGGATCGTCGAAGTTCCCTTCGATCAGCAGGTACCATCCCGCCGACCTGCCGACCCATCCACCCTCATCCCCCCAGAAGGGCGTGCGATTGATCGTCGCCAGGTGATAGACGCCGATGGCAAAGAGAACCAGCCCCCCCGCTGCGAACTGGGCGTACTGCTTGAGGGCAACGCTCGAGCGTGGCATCTGCGAATCATAGCCCCGCCGGAACGGAGCCACAACCTCGCCTCCTCCAGCCCTGGGCTATCGGCCTAGCCGTCTACACCCCTGGCAGGACGTACGGCTTACGGTACTCGCGCGTCAGGTACGCGTTCGCCTCGGCGTCGCTGACGAAAGTCTCGGTCTTGCCGTCGAAGACCAGCCGGCGGTGCAGCCGCGTCGCGATGTTGCCCAGGTGACACATGGTGGCGGTCTTGTGGCCGTCCTCGATGTCAGCGTTCGGGCGCTGGCGGGTCTTGACGCAATCGATGAAGTTCTCGACGTGGTCCTTGAGGTAGGTCTTGCCCGGCTTCTTGAAGCCCTTCTTGTCCTTGCCCTCCGGCCGGACCTCCCAGCCGCCCCGATGGACGATCAGGGCGGCCTGATCGCCGTAGACCGCCGCGTTCGTCGCGCCGTCCTGCCCGTGCGTCGACCACTGCCGAAGCTCCCAGACCAGGCTCATATTCGGGTAGTCAAAAAGGACGATCTGCGTGTCGGGGGTCTCGCGGTTGTCCCGCTCGCCCAGGACGAACACCCCGCCCGTCGCCGAGACCGCCGTCGGATAGTCCAGGTTCAATGCCCACATCACGATGTCGAGATGATGGGCGGCCCAGTTGCCCATCTCGCCCGTCCCGTAGTCCCAGAAGAAATGCCAGTTGTAGTGGAACCGGTTCGGATTGAAGGGCCGCTTCGGGGCCGGGCCCAGCCACAGGTCGTAGTCGACGCTCTTGGGAGGATCGCAGTCGTCCGGCCGGCCGATCTTGCCGCGCTGGAAGATCACGCCCGCCTTGGCCAAGCCGATCTTGCCGAGTTTGCCGCTGCGGATGTACTCGACGGCGTCCTTGTAGTGCTGGGCGCTCCGCTGATGACTGCCGACCTGGACCACGCGCCCGTGCTTACGGGCCGCGTCGACCATGGCGCGGCCTTCCTTGACGTTGTGCGAGGCCGGCTTCTCGACGTAGACGTCCTTGCCCGCCTGACAAGCGAGCACCGTCGCGATGGCGTGCCAGTGGTCGGGCGTGGCGACGATGACGGCGTCGACGTCCTTGGCGTCCAGCACGGTGCGAAAATCGCGAACGCGCTTCGGCGGCTTGCCCTGGACCTTCTTGATCTGTTCGGTGCACTCCGGCCTGATCGCGTCGTCGGGGTCGGCCAGCCAGCCCACCTGGGCCCGCCGGGCGGCCAGGAACCGCATCATGTCGTTGTGGCCCTGATTGCGCAGACCGATCACGCCAATCGTAATCCGCTCGGCCGGTGAGACGGTGGACCGACGGGGCTTGGACCCGACCTGTGCAGCAGCCGCGGCCGCTGAACCGACCGCACCGGCACCTGCCGCGGCGCCGACGGCCTGCTGGATGAAACGCCGTCGCGTAGAGTGACTCATCGTTGACGAACTCCTTCAGGATCTCGGGGCCACAAACCCCGTAGCCGTTTGCCGTCCCAAGATAGAGGAACGCACGTCGGTTTGCGAGGGCGCGCCTTCGCAACATGCGCGATCTGGGGAAGCCGTACACCCATACCGCGTTTGATGCGCCCTGCCCTGCCTGCTACGATCGCCGCCGAATAGACGGAGACGGATGGCCGCACTCGGAGCACATGGGACCTGGCTGATGAGATCCGCCGGCGTCGACAGAGCAGCGATCTGCCTCATCATGATGTCGGCCGCCACGGCGTGGGCCGGGCAGGATGCCGGGCCGGCTCGCCGTTGGGTCCGATTGGATCGCCTGGTCGGCCATCAGCTCGCGGACCGCGTCGTACGGTTGACCTGCGCAACCCAGAACGGCAAGGCCGAATGCGTCCTGTCGCTGGGGTTCCCGCAACGACAAGTCGTCAGGGCTCACGCTTCCAGCCAGGGGGACTTCGCAGGAACCGGGGCGTTTCGGCACGAGATCGACGCCGTCGGCGGTCCCGAACAAGACCTCCGCCTCCAACCCCGTGCCGGACAAGACCCCGCGGTGCGTGTCGTCGTCCATCGCAGGCCGTTCGGGTTGACCGTCATCGGTCCCAGCGGCGACGTGCTCTGGCGGGCCACGGAGATCGCCCTGGATGCCCAAGCCGGGACGGGTACGCCGCCGGAGGGCTGGCGCGTCCGCTTCAGTGCGGCCGAGGGCGAAGCGTTCTATGGATTCGGCGAGCGCTTCAACGCCGTCAACCAGCGCGGACACTCCGTCCAGATCTGGGGGGCCGACGCGGGAATGGGCAGTTTCCTGGGCATCCGCGCGACGGCCTACAAGAACACGCCGTTCTTCCTCAGCTCGCAGAGGTACGCCCTCTTCTGGGATTCGTCATACCGGCTGGACTGCGACATGGGCAAGTCGCGTCCAGACGAGTGTGTCATCGTCTGCGACGGTCCGATCTTCGACGTCTACGTCTTCGGCCATCCGGACCCCAAGTCGTCGCTCGGGTTCCTGAGCGAGCTGACCGGCAAGCCATTGCTCCCGCCCAGATGGGCCTTCGCACCGTGGATGGGTCGGGAGGCCGGCGCATGGCGAAACACCGGTCACGTCAAGGGCGACGCCATCGGCGAGATGCTCTACGTCGTCCAGCGCTTCAAGGAGCTCGACATCCCACACGGCGCCCTGTACGCCGAAGGGCCCTCGGCGGCCAATCGCAGGCTCTACGAGGAACTGAAGGACACGGACATCCGCGTCTTGGGATGGCACATGCCCGCGCCTGATGTCAGCGCGATCGCCCAGGCGGGCGGGGGCCAGCGCAAGGACTACGAGCACGTCCTGGTCCACAGGCGCGACGGCTCGCTCTTTCTCGTGCCAAAGGGCAGCTTCCTGCAGGGCCGGCCCTACTTCGATTTCACGCATCCCGAAACGATCAAGTACGTCCGTCTGGAGTTCCGCGATCGCCTGAAGCTGGGCCTGGCCGGCACGATGGTCGACGACGGCGACGACGTCCCCGTCGACGCCGTGTTCCACAACGGTCAGACCGGTCGACGGATGCACAACCGGTATCACGTCCACTACCATCGCACGTTCAACCAGGTCTTCCGCGAGGTCCGCGGGGACGACTTCATCCTGTTCGCCCGCGCGGCCGGGCCGGGGAGCCAGCAATTCGTCTGCTTCTTCGCCGGTGACCACCCCGAGAGCTTCGACGGTCTGGAATCCGTCATCCACGGCGGGTTGAGCTTCGCAGCCAGCGGGTTTCCGTTCTGGGGCAGCGACGTCGGCGGATTGTTGCCCCGGCCTTTCGAGCCGCTGACCGAGCCGGTCTACAAGCGCTGGGTGGCGTTGGCGGCGTTCAGCCCACTCATGCGCTGCCACGGCTGCTCGCCTCGCGAACCGTGGCGGTTCACGCAGCGGGCGGTCAAGGTCTACAAGTACTACGCGTGGCTCCGCATGAACCTGTTGCCAACCATCTACTCGCTGGCCGTCGAGGCCCACCGAACCGGCGTGCCGCTGATGCGGCTGGGCTATCTCGAGTTCCCCGATGATCCAAACGCCCTGAGCGTCGAGCGCGCCTACGGCTTCGGGCCGGACCTGTGGTTCACGCCCGTCACCAGCGCGGACGCGACGACCCGTGTCTATCTGCCCGGCACGGGCGTGTGGACCGATCTGCGAACGGGACAGACGTTCCAGGCAGGACGCTGGGTACAACGGCCCGCGGACTACGGCGCCGAACCGCTCTTCCTGCGTCAAGGCGCGATCCTGCTGGCGACGTTGGAGGCTCGCGGGCTGTGCTGGGGACGGTCCATGACGCATGGCAAACGGCGCTGCGTCGTGGCGACGACCACCGCCGATCGGCCATCCAGGCGCACCGTCTACCTCACGCCCGACCGGAGTGTCGAGCTGACCGCGACCCGGAACGGGAAGGTCTGGGCGTTGGCGGCTAACGGCAGGTGGCCCGAGGTCGGCGGATTCGTCGTCTACGGGCCCAGACCCAACCGCGTCGAATGGGCCGGCCGCGTCATCGCGGCGATCGGTAAGCCCGACAGCAAAGACGTGAAACGCCCGACGGAGTGTTGGTGGTACGACACCTCGCAAACCGCCGCGAAGGTGCTCGCAAAACCAAGCCCAACCGGCGAGCTTCGTGTCACGTTCTAACGACCTTCTCGTTGGGACGATTCCGCCCGCTGGCTCGGCGCTACGAGAGCCAGGTCTACCGTCCGTTCCATGCCGCTGGCGACGTCACGCACCGTGACCCGCCACGTGCCCGGTTGCGCGTTGTACCCGAGGAAGACCTTCTCGGCGAGTCGCCCGTCCCCCGCCACGACGTTGCGCGTCAGCTCGTCCCGTCTCCGCCCGGTCGGGTCGACGAGGCTTACGTGGAAAACGTGCGTGGTCGGACGGGCACCGTCATCCCCCGGGACGATCTCTGCGGTCACAGAGACAGCGGCCCCGCGCTGTCTCGCCGACACCTTCACGTCGCGCACCTCGTAGGGCAACAGGGCAAACAGCTCCGCTCGATTGGCGTAGATCACGTCCTCGATCTTGTCGGTCAGCCCCCGGTACATCCCCCGCCGCACGTCGTAGACGTGGGCCTTGCGATCGAAGGTCATCCAGACCATCTTCGGCCGAAGGTCGGCCAGGTAGACGGCATCGTCAGGACGCAGCTTGGGATTGCGGAGGACACCGACGTAGCCCGCCTTTCCCAAACGGTACCGATGGAATTCCGTTGCCTGGATTCGATGCGGCGCGGGCTCGCCCCGCGCGGCGACGTCGCAACGGATGGTCGGCCTGAGCCCGGCCTTGTCCGACAGAATCTTGGCGACGGCATCGCGAAATGGCATCTCGGCGGCCAGCGTCCGCCAGATCTGATAGTCCCGAGACAGCACGTTCAGCAGCAACGCGCCCCCCTTCCCATACGTGTGCCATGTCAGCACCGGCACGCCGTCCCTCGACTTCGCTTGGGCCTCGGCGCCCGTGAGCTTCAGCCCGGCGTCCGCCGCCACGCGTCCGAGCGGCTGTCCCTCGGCGGTGACGATCTCCCGCAACGCAATCCCGGGGCCAGGCAGCCCCGGATCGAACGCGACACCCAAGACGTCAGCCAACACGCCGGAATGCTTGACCCGGCAATGCCCATCGAAGATGCCCGTCAGCGCATCCGCGATCAGAATGCCCCCGCCGCGGACAAACCGTCGAATCGCCGCCGCCTCCCCAGCCGTCACGCGAAGCTGCAGAGGCAAGATCAAGACGCGATACTTGCCCTCAGAGAAGCGCCCGTCTCCCAGATGAGCCGACGGCACGACGTCAAACGAGAACCCCATGTCCCGAACGAGAGTGCTCATGCCCTCCCAGCACTGCATGTAGATGAACTGGTCAGCGCCCGTCGTTTGGCCCTTCCATTCGGCAGCCTTGGCCAATCCCTTCCCGAACACGACCGACGCATGAAGGCTGGCTGGCGAATAGGCCATCGCCACGCCGTCGTTCTCGCGCGCAGCGTTGAACAGCAGCTTGGCGATCCCTCCCTTCAGCTCCGCGAAGTTCGCAAGGATCCTCTCGAACACCGGCATCGGCCCGAGGTCCGCGCCACAAAGACGCTCGCTGTACCAGGCCGTGCCCTGCCCGCCGTAGTACATCGCGTGTAAATTCACGCCGCGGAAGATGCTCCACCACGGCATCCAGTCCGGATCGTAGGAGGGCTTGTACGTGTAGAGCCCGTACCCGCCGTACCACGTCCCGTGCAAGGCGTCCCGACGGGCGGCGCATCGGAAGATGTCGTGCACCCATGGATTGGGGTACTGGAAGACCAGGTCCTTTCCCTCGGCGAGCTGCCAGAAGTCGAAACCCGACCCCGGCCAGGTCCAACCGACGACGGCCGAGCCCATGTTCGAGGGCGTGCCCGGGGCGACCTCCCGGATGGCCCGACCCATGTCCCGCCAGAAGCCCGCCACCTTCGCGTCGTTGCAGAGCTGGTGGTCGAGCCAGTGGCACAGCGGGGCGAACTGATCCTTGGCCACTGCGGCGAGCGCATCGGCCTGCCGGATCGGTTCGACTTGCTCGAAACCGCGGTACGCGCTGCCCCATGCCCGATTGAGCGCGTCGACGTCGCCGTACTGCTTCTCGGCCCACGCCGCGAGGAACGCCCGGCAACTGGGCCGCCAACAGGCGTCGCTGCCCGAGCCCAAGTACCTCACGTCATCGCCAAGATAAAACAGCAGCGGAGAAAACGCCCCGTTGTCTGCTGCCGCCTTCTGAATGCTCTTGATCGTCGAAGATCGGTAGCCCGGTGAGGTCAGACATGGACTGCCCAAGCCCTCCTTGTCCGGGGTCACGCCCCTCAGTCTGAATGCATAGACGACCGGATGCGCGTTGACCATCGCGACGGACCGAACGACCGGTTCCCCGGCGGCCAGGATGCCCTTCGCGCCGAGCCGGGCGAACTGCTTCAGGAGAACGCGTCGGCGGGGGGCGAATCCCGCGCCGCCCTCCCACACCATCCAGGTCAGATCGTCTCGCGGCGGACCCGGCCGGGCCACGTAGAACGCCCGACGGTCCTCGGCGACGAGGTCGCCATCTCGTCCCAGGAGCTTCACGTTCGCGTAGTTGTAGACGTGGAGCGACTCGGCGAAGTCGCCCTCGAAGACGACCTCCTTGCTCGCGGCGCGGACGTCCTCGAACACGGACCGACCATAGTTGTCGATTACCTCGAAGCACAGCTTTGAGCCCTTCGGCGGATCCGATGAGAGGGCCACTTCGGCACGGACCTTCTGTCCGGGGCGCTTCTTCTCGCTGTCCAGCTCGATGGATGAGATCCCGACCGAAGCACGCACGACGATTGACCCGAACGACCAGTCCGCGACGCGCTGGCCCGACAACAGACGAACGCCCACGAAGTAGCGACCGGCCGACAGCGGCGGGATCGTGAGGTCGGATCCGCAATGCCGGCGTCGACCATCGGCATCCCACACGTCGACCGCCAAGGCGTCCTCGCCGGGACGGCAAGGCTTCAGTCGAAGGGGCATGGACGCCCGATCAACGGGGCCCTCTGGCCAGCGCACGTCCGCGCCGCTCTTCGCGAAGACCCGCCGGGCCGCCCACAGCGAAGCGCGCCCAAGCAGGGAACACCACGCCTCCTGCTCCATACTGACCTGATCCAGAAGCTCAAGACGGTTGGGATCGGGCGGCGCGTCGTCGCGCGGATAGCCCGACAGATCCGCAACGCGCCCGCCCTTGTCTCGTGACCACAATCGCAGGAGCTTCCCCGCTGCCTGGTCTGCACTGCCGAACTGCTTGTGCAGCAATCGGAGCCCCGCAATCGGGACGGCCGATCCGATCATCTCCCGCTGGGCCTGGTCGGCGGGTGCGTACCCAGTCAGGTCCATCCCCTTCGTCGGACCCACGTACCCCACGCCACGAGAGAGAAGCGCCGCGAGGCGCGCCTTGGCCTCGGCGCCCAGCGCCTCGGGGGTGATGTCGCTGACCACGACGTCGATCGGCTCGTTCATCGCCTGAAGCAGGCGGGCGACGACATCGGCGTGATCCTGGGCGATCATCCCCTCGGTCATGCCGCTGCGGGGCGCCCCGAGCCGGTCCGGACCGTGTCCGTAGACGGTCTTGACGCAAAGATCGAATCGCTGTGCCAGCTCGACGGGCCAGCGCCCTTGCGACTTGTGGGCAATCGCAAGCACGCGGACCGCACCCCCGCGCAGCGGTTTCGCCCAAACGACGTGCGGCGTGACCACGTCGCCGACGGCCGTGATCCGACGCACCTCGTCATCGGGAAACAGGTACGTCGTGGCCGCACCGTGTCCCTCAGGCTTGAACAGTCGACTTGGCACACGCCGCATCTCAGGCGAAGACGACCAGAGCAAGTTCCCGACGACAAGCGCGATGACGGTCGCAGTATGGATCATCTGAACGATTCCTTGGCCCATTAAGTTCTGACGGCGCTAGCGAAGGTCTCGCGTCTCCGCCAGCTTCCAGGTGTCCCCGCCGTCCGTAGACGTTAGCAGCGCACGCCGCCTCCCGAAGTGGTCGGTCCGGTAGAACCAGTGCGTGGACCAGTAGTCGTACGACAGAAACAGGCGCCCTCTCCTGTCGATCGTGAGGCGGTGGTAGAAGATGCTGTACTCGGACAGCGCCGAGACGATCAGGAGCCTGGGCGACTCCCACGGCTGTCCGGGGCGCTTCCGCTGATAGGCAAGCGTCGCGAAGACCGCCCCGCTGGGGAAGTACTCGCGGTCGCGTCTCCACAGTCGAAAGACCACGTGAAGCGTGCCGTCGGAACCGCACACCATCCCGATGTAGGTCTGGAGCAATCCGTCCCCAACGGGCTCGGCCCGGCTCCAACCCGAATGGGCGTCGTTGGGTTTGGCCGAACGGGCATAGTGGAAGACGCTCCCGTGCGTTCCCGTCAGGACGTGGAGCGTTCCCTTGCCGTCCATGGTGATACAAGGGCGGTTGTGAACGTCGTTCGGCGGCGCCCCGTACCCCACCAAGACGGGCTTGCCGAGCACCCCGGTCTTGCGATCGTAGGTCGTCACGTACGTGGGTACGCCGGGGACGCGGACCTTCGGGTCCGTCGCCTCCGCCCAAACGACATGCACCTTCGAGCCGCGCGAGACCACGGCGGAGGGCACCCCCGAATGGCCGCCCACGCCCAGGCTCTGCCTGGAGATGAGAATGGGCTTCCCGATCGACAGCCGTCCGTTCTCCTTCTTGGGCACGAACAGCTCCAGGTCGCTGATGTGTCGCCACCGCAGCTTCTTGTCGGAGGCCGTCCGAATGGAGCGCAAGACCGGCGGCGGTCCGTCCGGCACGTTGTGCCCGGAGAACTGCTCGATATCCACCCCGCCCTGCTTCCCCAACCCGTAGGCCGCAAACGTGCGTCCCCCGTCCTTCGAGTGCAGCAGTGCGGCCCGGCGCCCGAACGCGGCCAGAAGGTACACGTCGTTGTCGCGGTCGAACGCGATCTTCGTGTTGGATATGCGGGACTCGGAGGGAGCCCCGTCGAGCCCTGGCGTCCGCGACTGCACGGCAGTCTGCAAATCGCAGGCCACCCACCGCCCGTCACGCAGCGCTTCGAAACCGTCTCGGGTCCTGGTGAAGGGCCGGTTCTCGAGGTCGAAGTACATCTCCCAATCCAGCGGACAGCCGGGCAGGTAGCCGAAACGCTCGTTCTCATGATGATAGGGCTTGAGCACCAAGGGCATGGCCAGCGGCCGCGTCGCCGGCGCCTCCCCCGCTTTCACCGTCAACGTCGAGTAGGTCGAGAAGTCGGGGTCTTCGGCCGGCGTGGCTCGTAGATGACAAACCCGGGTCTGCCCCTCAGCCGGAAGGGAATACCGAATTGTCACCTCGGCCGTCTCCTTCGACTTGACCACAACCTCCTGGGCAGACAACCGGGCCGGCCACGCGCCATCAGGAAACTCCATGCCCAACAGAATCGTCTTCGGCTGGCCTGAGTTGTTGTGCACTCGAAACGCGATCTCCCCGTGGTCCCCAGCCCGCCCGTACACCGTCCTGCTGTACGGCGTCAGAAGCCATCGGTAAGGTCGAAAGGGAAACCAGGAGCCCGCCTCCGGCGTCCAGTACCCCAGGTCGGGGTAGAGATCCGCTCGGTCCCAACGGGTCACTCCGTCGATCTGGAGGGTCGCCTGTTGCTTGGCCAGATGCAGCCGCCAGGGCACTGCTTCCCGATGGACATCCGCGGCGAACGTGTGCGACGCCCGGCCATCACTGCCGACCTGCAGCCGTTCGATGAGCGCGCCCTTTGCGTCGTAGACCGGCAACGCCTTCACGTCGCCCGGCAGACCCGTGACCTCCACGCCGAACGCCCCCCTGCGCGGTGCGAAACACACGTTCCCGGGCTTGCCGGGGTTTAGCAAGACGATCGGCTCGGTGTGCCGTTCATCCCGGTGCCCACGCGACGTTTCGATCAGGTACCGCGGGCAGTTCGTCCGGAACCCCCAGATGATGTCATTGCCGTACCGGTCGTTCGATACCGTGACGTTCAGCGCGTATACGCCCTTCCGTGCGACCTGGGTCGACAGACGCGCCCGCCGCGCCGGCCCTACCCCGCTGCCCGTCGGCCGCCCGTCATCGGGCAGCGTGACGTCTTGCAGCACGCGGCGATCCGGTCCTACCAGAATGGCCCGCAGATCCGTCCGCCGCCCTCGCCGGTTCCGGTCGCGTTTCTCCACGTCCACCACGAGCTTGCCCGGCGAGGCCAGGAAGTACACGCCACCGACACCGCCGATGGCCAGATTGATCTCGCCCCCGTCCTTTCCCACGTCCTGCGAAGGTGCTGCGGCTTCCGCACCTCCACCCAAACAGACAGCCAGGACGAACACACAGGAAATGTGCCCTCGGTACATGGTCATGATCTCCACAGGCCGATCGCAGGCGCGTCGCTTCGTCACCTCGCCTGAATCATAGGGACACAGCCCGGGCGCTCAACCCTCGCCCGTCTGAAGGCGACGCGTCTCCCACGGAATTTACTTGTTCCCAACAGGGACGGCGTCCAACACCAGAACCTCGAAGGGAGCCAATTGGAAGTGATGGCGCTGACCAGCTTCCAGCGTGAGGTCCGGTTTCGGACTGTCCCCCTTCCACGGGCTTCGAAGCAGATACCGGCGAGGCGCGCCCGGAGGCAGCTCGAATCCCCTTTGCAGGCTGAGCTCCAGCGTTTGTGCCGCATCGGATGGGTTGCGCAATCCGAGGATCCCCTTGCGCCGAGACCAGGATGCGTATCCGTACACCTGCCCCTTGGACGGATCACCCCCGACCCAGTGGGTGTCGACCAGGACGTCGGCGTTCCGCCGACACCAATTCGCCGCTTCGGCCAGGGCATCCCACAGCTCGGGCGTCATCAACGCCGGCGTGACGAACAGGTCCTGCTGTTGCGTTCCCGAGACGAACATCATGCGGATTTCGTCAATCACGTCCTTCGGATCGACGGTCATCTTGGCGTAGTCGCGACCCAGTTGGCCGAGACACAGCCCCTGGGACTTCAGCGAGTTGAGCGGAAACAGCGGCGCGCCAAGAACGGCCCGCTGATAGGCGATCGCGTCGCGATACGTCAGCCACCGCTGCCGCATCGAGCCCGGCCCCGCGTGCGACGCATCTCTCCCGCCGCGCCAGACCGCGTCGCTGTGCCACAGCCAGAACGGCGACGGCCACGTACCAGCGGTGACGTTGAGAAAGACCTCCGGACAGAAGCCGCGCAAGTCCCCGAGCAATCGATACAGCGCTTGGATGTCCGGACCGTACTCGTTGCCTACCCCCGTGGGCGAGGTCCCCGCCCCGACGCCGTCGAACTTGAAGAACCTGACGCCGTGATCCCGCATCATCTCGACACACACGTCGCGGAATCGGTCGTAGTACTTCGGACCCGCAAGCGAGAAACCCCGGGGATTCGTCTCGAAGCCCTGCGTGGCGCCGTATTCCAGTCGTTCCTTCTTCGCTTGACTGTACCCACCCCACGGCGACAGCCACGCGCCCAACGCCGATCCGTACCTGGAGGCCACCGATACCAGGGGCTTGAAGCCACGCGGGAATCCCTCGTGAAACCCCCACAGCGTCTTGTTGTCATCCCACCCGTCGTCGAAGACGAACGCGTCGAGCTTCGTGGCCCGCTGCTTGAACAGGCAACGTCCGAAAGCCTCGATCCGTTCGAGGCACTGCGCCTCGCTCATCTTGCGATCCTTCCAGGCGATGTCGTACCAGGAGTTGTAGTGCAAGAAGGGCTTGTAGGGGCGCGGGCGTTCACGCTCGACGTAGTAGAGGAAGGCACGCCGTAGCTGATCGCGCGGAACCGCGCCGGTCACGGATGTGCCCATCCAGGACGCTCCCGGTTTCAGCACGCCGTACACGGGGACGGCGCACGACACCCGGCCTTGCGCCGCACGGTTGCGGGCCATCGGGTCCTCGCAGGCGAAGAACAGCGTGCCATCGACGACGGGCGAGCCGTCAACGACGCCCATCGCGCGGGCGCGGGGCGCGTCGAACTGCAGAAACGACACTTCGCTCAGCGCAAGCGGCGTCTTGGTGGAATGCACGGCAAGCTGCTGTCGGACGTAGTTCGATCCATCTCGCAGAATCGCCCGCCATTCGACCCGGATGCGACCGTCGCTCGAGACGAGCGGGACGACGACCTCCCAGCCGCCGAAACACAGCGATCGCTGCACGGCGCCGGGCGCACGTTTCAGCTTGCTTCGCGCTACCTTCCCCGCCGGCCGAAACTCGCTGGCCTTCACCGATCGCCCGTCGGCAAGCTTGAGGCTGAAGAGCTCTGGACCCCATGCGCGCACTGCGTCATTCGTCATCCGATTCACGACGCCGTCCCATTGCAGCCTGTTGGAGGTGACTCGCCACGTCGCCGAGATGGCGGCGTTTTCCAGAACGAGGTGCCCGTCGCCCAACCGCGCCTCAGCCCGGCCTGGGCGCGGCCCGGGGAACTCGAGCGCACGCGCCGGCGCAGCCTGCGCCGCAAACGAGCCGAGGGCTAGCAAGATGTTCATGGAACGGACCAGGCAGATCCGACCGTGATGCATGGCGTTTCCCCTTCGATGACCCGGTCGACTGGCCGAACGCCAAGGCCCGGCAGCGCCGCTGCCTTCAACCCATGTGCGGGTACCGCCAGTCCGTCGGCGGCAGGAACGTCTCCTTGATCGTACGCGGGGAGACCCATCGCTCCAAGTTCAGCCAGCTGCCCGCTTTGTCGTTCGTGCCCGACGCCCGCGCCCCGCCGAACGGCTGCTGACCGACGACCGCACCGGTCGGCTTGTCGTTGACGTAGAAGTTGCCGGCCGCATGACGCAGCGCGCTCATCGCCTTGACGATCGCGCCCCGATCCAACGCGAACACCGATCCGGTCAGGGCGTACGGCGAGGTCTGATCGACCAGGTTCAGCGCATCTTCGTACTCGCGTTCCGGATACACGTAGACCGTCAAGACCGGCCCGAAGATCTCCTCCGACATCAGCTTGCTCTTGGGGTCCTTGCTCAACACCACGGTCGGCTCGATGAAGTGCCCGGTCGAGTCGTCGCACTCGCCACCGGTGAGGATCTCCATGTCGGCGGCAGTCTTGGCGAATTCGATGTAGCCCTTGATGGTCCCGAACGCGTTCTTGTCGATGACGGCGCCCATGAAGTTCTTGAGGTCGGCGACGTCACCCATCTTGATGTCGGCGATCTCCCCGAGCAGCCGATCCTTGACGGTCGGCCAGATCGCGTCAGGGACGTACAGCCGAGAGGCCGCCGAGCACTTCTGGCCCTGATACTCGTACGCCCCGCGGACCACGGCCGCCACCAGGGCGTCCACGTCGCAACTGGCGTGGGCGATGATGAAGTCCTTCCCGCCGGTCTCCCCGACGATGCGCGGGTAGGAGTAGTACTTGCGGATGTCCGACCCGACCGCCAGCCAGATCGTCGAGAAGACGTACGTGCTGCCGGTGAAGTGAATGCCGCCGAGGTCCAGATGATTCAGCGCCGGCGGGCCGACGACGGGCCCGGGGCCCGGCACCATGTTGATGACACCCGGGGGCATGCCGGCCTCCTCGAGTATCTTCATGATGTAGTAAGCCGGCAGGACCGCCGCCGACGCCGGTTTCCACACGACCGTGTTTCCCATCAGCGCCGGCGCCGTGGGCAGGTTCCCGGCGATGGAGGCGAAGTTGAACGGCGTGAGGGCCAGGACGAAACCTTCCAGGGGGCGATGCTCCATATAGTTCTGCACGCCGGGGGTCGAGACGGGCTGATCGCCATAGACGATCTGCATGAAGTGGGGGTTGAACCGCCAGAAGTCGATCAGCTCGCAGGCGGCGTCGATCTCCGCCTGATGCGGCGTCTTGCTGGTGTTGAGCATGGTGGCGGCGTTGAGCGTCTGGCGGTACTTGCCAGCCAACAGGTCGGCAGCTTTGAGCAGCACGATCGCCCGGGCGTCCCAGGGCATCTCGGACCAGGTCTCCTTCGCCTCGTTGGCCGCGTCAATGGCCTGGTGAACGTAGGCCTCGCTGCCGCAGTGATACCGCCCAAGAACGTGCTGGTGGTCATGCGGGCAGACCATGTTGGCCAGGTCGCCGCTGCGGACTTCTTGGCCGCCGATGATCATCGGCACCTCGACCTGCTGGCCGAGCATCTCCTCGAGCTTGGCGGTCAGCTCGGCTCGCTCCGGGCTGCCCGGCGCGTAACCCAGAACGGGCTCGTTGACGGGCTGGGGGATCTGAAACAGGCCGTTGAACATGGGATGGATCTCCTTACAGACGTGGTTCCGCACAGACGTGGTCTCGCGAGCACGAGACCCGAGAAGGTTCGCAAATCAGACGCCTGCGGTCAACCTCGGTCGGAAGCGAACACCGCACGGCGGACGCGAAGACCTGACGCCATGCGACAAATTCAAGCGAGCCTATGCCCGGCAACCTCTGCTTTATGGCATCGCACATCTTCGGTGCAGGAACATCCGCCCAGTTCGTCGGATCAGTCTCCGACCACATCCTGGCTTCGCGAGCTCCGCTAGCTCCTGGAAATCTCAGAAACAGCAGAAGTGTCCGCGCGCAGTCGCCCAGCTGCGAATAGGAGAGTAGGTGTGACAGTTTTTCGGCCCTGGATGGCGTCTCGGACAAGATCGACCTTCGAAGTGCTGCTTGAAACCCCTTGATACTGTGATACAATGCACCTGGACGCCGCGCCGGGAGAGACAATCGGACTCTCGCATTCGACAAGGAAGCTCCGAACACACGTGATACGGGGACGGCCCAACCACGACCACATCAATGCGTCGACGGTAGGGGGCAGGGTTCATTGTGCCCTCATAGCCCCCGGGAGTTTTTCCCTGGGCTGTGTCATCTAATAAACACTCGCCGACGGGGTATCACGGCAATCGTTCAGATGCGAGCCGAACAGGAGGCGCGCTCGTGACGCGTACGATCTCGATCGTACTGGCCGACGATCATGCGCTCGTCCGCGGCATGCTCACGAATCGGCTCTCGGCGGAACCGGATCTGAGGGTCGTGGCCAGCGTCGGCAACGCCGAAGAAGCCGTGGCGGAGGTCCTGAGACTCAGGCCCGACATCGTGCTGATGGATGTCGACATGCCCGGCATGCTCTGTTTCGAAGCCGCCCGAACGATACGGAAGCAGTCTCCCAACTCTCGCGTACTCTTCCTCGGCAGCTCCTGCCGCGATCAGGACATCGAACAAACGCTCGACGTTCAGGCATGGGGGTACGTCACCAAAACCGAGTCGGAGGAGGCCCTGGTCGAGGGGATCCGCAAGGTCTCCTCGGGCGTAGCCTACTTCTCCCCGGAGGCGAAGGCCCGAATCGTGGCGGACGCGAGCGGAACGCATCTGGTCGGCGGCAGCAGGTCTCGCCTCTCTACGCTCTCCGAGCGCGAGACGGTCGTCCTTCGATACATCGCTCGAGGCCTGTCCCAGAAAGAGATCGCCAGGTTGATGCACATCAGCCCCCACACGGTGAATCGCCACTGCAACAACCTGATGGCCAAACTCGACATCCATGACCGCGTCGAGCTCACCCGGTTCGCCATCCGGGAGGGACTCGCGGAAGCTTGAGGTCCCTCAGCCACTTGCAGACCCCGCTGGACCCACGCGCTCGGAGGACACCGGAGTACCGTGATGACTGGAGGCGACCATTGTTTCATGGTGTCGCGCGCCTCCAATGAGGAGAATGACTAATCTACACCATGCACAAATCCGTGCTCCAATTCCGATGTTTGGGCCAGAAGCCCAGCGTCGCTGCGTAAGGTCAGGCGCGGCTGGCTGGAAGGAAGTGGCCTATCTCCTGCTGTGGGGAGGAAGGACTACCGTAGCCTCATGGTCTCCGGGAGCTGTACGGTGAGCTGGGTCAGCCACAAGTACGCGCCATCGGAGCATCACGGGGATCGCCTGAAGGCGATCCCACCAGGAGAGACGCCGTCGACGCGCACCATCTCGATCGTACTGGCCGATGACCACGCGCTCGTCCGCGGAATGCTCACGAATCGGCTCTCGGCGGAACCGGATCTGAGGGTCGTGGCCAGCGTCGGCAACGCCGAGGAAGCGGTGGCTGAGGCCCTGAGACTCAGGCCCGACATCGTGCTGATGGACATCGACATGCCCGGCATGCTTTGCTTCGAGGCCGCCCGAACGATACGCAAGCAGTCTCCCAACTCTCGCGTGCTCTTCCTCGGCAGCTCCTGCCGCGACCAAGACATCGAACAGACGCTTGACGTTCAGGCATGGGGGTACATCACGACGACCGAGTCGGAGGAAGCCCTTGTCGAAGCGATCCGCAAGGTGTCCTCGGGCGTCGCTTACTTCTCCCCGGAGGTGGAGGCCCGGATCGTGGCGGACGCGAGCGGAACGCGCCTGGTCGGCAACAGCAGGTCTCGCCTCTCGACGCTCTCCGAGCGCGAGACAGTCGTCTTGCGGTACATTGCTCGCGGCCTGTCTCAGAAAGAGATCGCCAAGGTGATGCACATCAGCCCCAACACGGTGAACCGCCACTGCAACAACCTGATGGCCAAGCTCGACATCCATGACCGCGTCGAGCTAACGCGGTTCGCCATCCGCGAGGGGCTCGCGGAGGCTTGAGGCCCCCTAAGCTACTTGTCGACCTCGTTGGACCCACACCCTCGGAGGACACCGGAGTGCCGTGCTGACTGAAGGTAATCATAATTCCATACTGTTTTATGTTTATGGTGATGTAAATTACCAGTCTATACCATGTACGATTCGCTTCTCCGCTTCCGATGTTTCCACCAGATGCCAAGTCTCGCTATGCGAAGTCAAGCACAGCCGGCAGGAAGAAGATGACCTACTTGGTATGGACATGAAGGATTTCCGCGGCCGCTCTGGTATCCGGGGGCATTGAACTGATCTTCACCATCACAAAAGTGGTCCCGGAAGTACAAGACCCCAGGAGGTCCACAGACCAGATTCCGGCGGTCGGCCTCGGTCAGGAGCAAGAACAACGTGGTGCTGGAGAACGGTCAGAAGAGCTTCAGTGCTGCGACACGCGCGTACGGCAACGCATGGGTGAACTGTTGCAGAATCGACAATACGCTTCAAGCGGCGCATTGCCTCTGGGCGAATGCTACTTGGCGCCAGTCGTTCGGGGAATCGCATCGTTGGGGCAAACCATGTCTGCCGGTAAGCAAAACTGGACAGTCACCTCCTTGCCGACTGCCAGTCTGCGCCACTCAATCCCCGAAACGACTATCCTTCGTTTCGTGGGGAAGGGATCTGGCGAGCCACGGAGACGTCCGAAGCCCGCCTTCGGTGCTCATGTCGACCGCGCGTCCTATTCGCAGCTCCGCTTCCTCCTCAAGCCAATCGGGCACCAGGACAGGCGGGTCCAGCCCCGCGAGCGCACCAGTCGTCCACGACGGTGCTTTGCTCCCTATCGTCCAGTGGCGTTGAGTGCGGCAGGTTGTCCTGGAATGCGCAGCACATGTCGGCGGACGCGAAGGGTCCGAGCGCGCCCATCGCAGGGCCAATGCCGCCGGTGAGGTGGGCGATGAACCCGCTTATTGAAACCCAACAACACCCCCAGGGGCGGCGCAGATCCCCGGACGCGCGCGTCGCCGCACTCAAACGAGAGAAGCCGGAGTCGGCGCCCACGGACAGCGAGGCCAAGCTTGACGGGATCCTCCATGCCTCAACTGATCACGTATTCATGATCGATGGAGACCGGGAGATCGCCTGGGCGAACGATGCGGCCGTGAGTTCGTTCGGCCAGGACCTCGTCGGAAGGAAATGCCACGAGGTATGTCATCGTCGAGGCAGACCGTGCAACCATTGCGCGGCAACGCTAGTGTTCCAGGACGGCCAGACTCGGCATCACGAGCACCAGATACCGACAGGGGCAGGCGACGGAAGGGAGCGCTGGTTCTGGTGCACCGCGAGTGTGGCGGGTCGCCATCCACAGGGACGGCCCAAGACGGTCATCATCGTGTCACGTGACATCACCGAACGCAAGCGGGCGGAGGAACTCCTCGAGACGGAAAGGCGGAGACTCTTCAGAACGCTCGATATGGTACCGGGCTTGGTCTGCTTGCAGGCTCGTGACTATTCCATTCGTTTCGCGAATGCGAGATTCCTGGCGGAGTTTGGCGATCCGAGCGGACGCCCCTGCTATGAAGTGATCCATGGCCGAAGCGAGCCATGTGAAGAATGTCCCACGTTCCGCGTTTTCGAGACCAATGCCCCTGAGACCTGGGAATGGACGACCCCGGACAACCATGCTTTCATGGTCTATGCCGAAGCATTCCCGGGCATCGGTGGGGATGAACCGATGGTTTTGGAGATGGCCGTCGACATCACCCGGTGTAAGCGGGCAGAGGCGGAGCGGGAACGGCTGATGTCGGCGATCGAGCAGGCCGGCGAGATTGTCGTCATCACCGGCCCTGACGGAACCATTCAGTACGTCAATCCCGCCTTCGAAACGGTGACCGGCTATACGCGGGCCGAAGCCGTCGGCCAGAACCCCCGCATACTCAAGAGCGGCAAGCAGAATGATGCCTTTTATCGCGACCTATGGGAGACCATCACATCAGGGAAGACCTGGCAGCGACGCATGGTCAACAAGAGAAAGGACGGGACCTTCTACAGCGAGGAGGCGACCATTTCGCCCGTGCACGACAACGCCGGCGCGATCGTCAACTACGTAGCGGTCAAACGCGATATCACCGAAGAGTTGAAGCTGGAGGAGCACCTGCGCCAAGCCCAGAAGATGGAGGCGGTCGGACAACTGGCCGCCGGTGTGGCCCACGACTTCAACAACCTCCTGATGATCATCATGGGCACTGCGGACCTCGCCAGGGGCATGCTCCAGAGCGACAACGGTGTCGGGACTTTGCTCGACGTCATTGCCGAGGCGGGGCAACACGCCAAAGAAGTGACGCGCTCCCTGCTGACCTTCAGCCGGAGACTCCCGACAGACAAGCTGCCGGTCAATCCGTGCAAGCTGGTCGACGAAAGCGCTCGGCTGCTGCGCCGTCTGCTTCCCAGGAGTATAGAACTCCAGGTCGACACACGATGTACTCCGGTGCCCAGGATCAATGCCGACGAGATGCAAATCAAGCAGGCGGTCATGAACTTGGCCATCAACGCCCGGGACGCCATGCCGGACGGCGGCACGTTGCGGATTGCCGTTTCGAGAGCAGGCGCGTCCGACATCAGGAGGCGCCGGGCATCCGCCGATTCGGATGGCTGCTTTGTGTTGTTGGCTGTTTCGGATACAGGGAAAGGGATGACCCCCGAGGTCCAGTCTCGCATCTTCGAGCCCTTCTTTACCACCAAGGCACGCGAGCAGGGCACGGGGCTGGGGTTGGCGACCGTTCACGGCATCGTGGTCGATCATGGCGGTTGGATTGACGTTCAATCGGAGGTCGGCGTGGGAACGACCTTCACGGTGATCCTGCCCTGTTTGGCGCCGGCCGCGACTGCCGAGGTCTCCTGTCAGCGAGCAATCATGCCCCGAGGCGCAGGGGAGCTGGTGCTGCTGGCCGAGGACGACTCCCATGTTCGGGGCGTTGTCGCGCGCATGTTGCACACGCTTGGCTACGAGTGCATCCGGGCGGACAGCGGATCGGCGCTTCTCGAGGACCTGGAACGGCACGGCGAGCAAGTCCGACTGCTCATCATTGACGTGGACCTGGCGGGTCGGAACGGGCTCGACTGCCTCCTGGAGATTCGGGAAGGAGGCGGCAAGACACCCGCGATCGTCGTCACCGGAAACGTCATGCTGGATCGCGATCAGTTCGACGAGGCAACGGCCCTGCTCCGCAAGCCCTTCGACATGCGGAGACTGGCTAGGACTATATCCGATGTGATCGGCACGGCCGCACATGAAGAGGAACAACCATGACGGAACCCATTTCAGTTCTGGTCGTCGACGACCATGCGATGGTCCGCGGGACGCTTGGCCGATACCTGAACGCCGAGCCCGACATGAGGGTAGTGGCCAGCGTCTCCAACGCCGACCGAGCCGTCGTCGAGGCCACCCGACTCAAGCCGGACATCATCCTGATGGACATCGACATGCCCGGGAGGTTCTGCTTTGAGGCCGTCCAGACGATCCGGTCGATGTCTCGTGATACCCGCGTGATCTTCCTGAGCGCCTTCTTTCATGATCGGTACATCCAACAGGCCTTGGGGGTTCAGGCCTGGGGCTATGTTACCAAAGGGGAATCGGAGCAAGCCCTTATCGAGGCGATCCGTGCCGTTTCATCGGGCGAAGCATACTTCTCACCTGAGGTCCAGGCCCGAATCGTCGTCGATACGTCTGGAGCGAGGCTGCGGCAAGGCACACAGACCACCCGCACCAACACCCTCACGGATCGAGAGATGCAAGTTCTGCAGCATGTCGCCCGGGGGATGTTGAGAAAGGTCGTGGCGAAGACCTTGGGCATCAGCGCCCACACCGTGGATCGCCACCTCACGGCCCTGATGGACAAGCTCGACATCCACGATCGCGTCGAATTGACCCGATTCGCAATCCGCGAGGGGCTCGCCGATGCATGACGTCCTACGCGGCGCGGGCATGACGTGGCCCTAATCCCGTCCTATCGTCGCAACCAACAACCATCGACCCGTTGAGCCGTTAACCGATGCCCGATCATGAGCGAGCGCGGGATGTTATCGGTCCTCAGCGCCCTTGAATCCTCCGCGTATGCCGAGACGTGCTGCAATCCCTCGTCAAACGTCCCATAATGCCTGCGTGCTAGACCCGTGGGTACGTTCTCGGCGCTCAGCCAATAGCATGGATGGTTCACGCCATGTCCCTCCCCTGTCCGACCTCCGATAACTACCGCATCCGTTGATGAATGCACGGATACCGGAGTCGCACATGCAGACTCAAAAACCAAACGATCGCGAATCACTGGCCCGAGCGTTGCATGGATTCGCTGGCACGCTTCGGGACAACAGTGACGCAACAATGGTGTGCACGGATGAATACGCAAGGAAGCTCCTTTTCTGTGGCGAACGATAGATTCAAGAGCAGTTTCCTGCCTGCCGTCTTGGCTCTGTTGGCGGCGCCGGCGGTAGTCGCCCGGGCAGACAGGAGTCCTTACGAGTGGGCTCTTATACAACTCGACTATGCCCGGCAGCAGAAAGCCCAGGAGTTGCGCGCCTTCTGCGATCGGGTCCACGCGCTCGCTCAGAAGATGGCACAGGACGCACTTGTGCTCAGCTGTTTCGACATCAACCGCAAGTACTCAGAGGCGCTTGAGAAAGGAGCTATCCCGGAAGCCCTTTCAACCAGTGTTGCCCAGCTTAGGGAAGGGTTCAGGAGCTACTACATCGACAACTACCTGGCCTTCTACGACATACTCTTTGTTGACCTACAGGGGAACGTCTTCTACACAATTCGAAAGGAGTCCGACCTCAACCAAAACGTTCTGCGCGATCACGTGCGAACGGGCGCCCTGTCTGACTGTCTAAAGACCAAACCCACTAGAGAGGCCTTCCTTGACTTCTGCAACTACGGCCCGTCGTCGGAGCCCGCCGCCTTCTTCGTGGAACCTGTATACAAAGAGAACGACCTAAACGGTTGGATTGTCCTTCAGTGTGCCGTCAACAAGCTCAACACGCTCTTTGCCTGGACGGATTCCCTGGGCAAGACGGGCGAGACCTTCCTGGTCAACCGGGAAGGGTTCATGCCGACGGAGTCCAATTTCGAAGGATCTTCGACGATCCTGGCCAAACGCCTCGACGATCGAAACATCCAAGCCAAGTTCTCGGAAGGACGGGGCCACCGCACCGTCACGGACTACCGGGGATATACGGCGCTGACCTCGTTCGAGGTGGTCGAATTCCTTGGGACGAGTTGGCTTGTCGTGGCGAAAATGGACAAACACGAAATCATCACGCGCTACTACGCTCAGCACCGGCGATACTTCGGTGATAGACTTCTGGATTATCTGAGGGACGCGCCCTTGCCGAAACTGCGAGATGATCCCCCGACCAAGGCGAAGAAGGTCCTGCGAGTGGATATGGATGAGTTCGTCAAGGCCGATCACGGCGAGCGTCTTAGAACGTTCGGCATTTCGACATGCACCGGATTCCTGGCGGCCTACCAAGGCAGGTTCGCCTATCTCGCTCACATCAGTCCGAAGGACAAGATATACGGCTCCGATGACACCAATCTTCTGGGGAAAATGCTCAAGAAGATCAAGACGTTTGATGTGTACCCGTGCGACACGCACCGCATCGTCTTTGTTGTCGTGGCAACGCATCTCGACAGTCTGCTGGCGATTGTCGACAAACTCGTTGAAGAGGGCTTCCTGCTGTCACAGATTCGTATGATGTACAATCCTCGTGCCCACTCCGGGGGAATCAGCTATGACCCGCTGCAGAATGACCTGCGCGTCGATTGGCGCCTCCCAAAGACTCCCGACGTAAGGCGCGTTCATCGAATGGTGGATGCCACTAGTCTGGAAGAGATTATCCAGCACGTCATGGCCTCGGAGGGAAGGGGAACCATGCCAGGCGTGAGCGCTGATGCCGCAGACGCAACGCAGGAATAGGCGATGACCACCCGCCAGCACCCATGAGGGACGAAAGCGAGCCTCGTCTGCCCGACTGTGTAGAAGAGATCTTCCTTTAACTCGCCGACTTCCGGGGAGCGTCTGGAGCCGGCCTTTGCTTTTCACAGAGCACACTGGCCTACGATAGGCCCACAGCATGCGCAGTGAGATGCTGGCCGCGGCGTAATTCATGACAGACGCGTTCAACATGGACCTCCTTCTCCCCATCGCCGCGCCGATGAACATAGACGCATGCTGCGTAGCTGAATAGCTGATCGCGGACGAGGTCAACACATTATCGGTCCGCAGCCCCCATGGCTCTCTCGTCCATGTCTCGTGGACGTTCTCAGCCGTCACAGAGTCCGATATTCTCTGGCTTCCCCGATTCCAAGGGTAATCCCGAAGGACGGCCAGGAAAAATGGATGCTTCAAGCCATACGTCATCCTTGCGTCGCTCCCGATTGCTATAGCGTCAATCGATGGTTGCCCCATCAGGAGGCACGTGAAATCGCTAAGGAGATGCTCACGATGGAAGCTCAGGCCACAAGGGTCATTGAAAAGGCATCGCAAACAGCCGAACTGGGGGGCAAGTACTTGACCTTCAATCTGGCCGACGAACAGTACGGGCTGGAGATTCTCAAGGTCAGGGAGATTGTCAAAGTCATGGACATTACCGGCGTTCCGCAGATGCCTGATTATGTCAAGGGCGTGGTCAACTTGCGCGGCAAGGTGATCCCCGTGGTCGATCTGCGGCTCAAGTTCGGTTTGCCGGGAACGGACTACACCGATGAGACGTGCATCATCGTCGTCAACGTCGGGACCGAGACGGGCATCGTCGTCGACACGGTCGAGGAGGTCGCCGACATCAAAGACGAGCAGATCGAACCCCCGCCGGAATTCGGGAGTCAGATCGACACGCGGTTCATCCTCGGGCTAGGCAAGGTCGGTGAGCGGGTCAAAATCCTTCTGGACATTGACCGCATTCTGAGCGACACGGAAATGACACAGGTCGCAGCATTGGCTGGGAAATGACCGCGTTGCTTCTCTTTTCGAGAACAGGACTCAGGCGGCGGATCGTCGGGGCCAGATTTCAGAATCCATAGGACCACATCACGAAGGAGATGACGCATTGTTTAGGAACATGAGAATCGGGACCAAGATCGTGACGGGTTTCACCTCATTGCTCGCTATCGCTATCGCGTTGGGCGGGCTAGCGGTGTGGAACATGTGGGGCGCGCGGGTGGAGTCCAACAAACTTGCAGAGGAATACGTTCCTGAAGTGACGGTCTCGGCTCTTCTGCGAGGGGCCGCAAATCGCGTCATGTATGAGATGCGCGGCTATGGTTTCACCGAGGAAGACCAATACTACCAAGAGGCCAAGAAGGAGTTGGGACATCTGGACGCGGCGCTGAAGGCGTGTCGGGATCTCGACGAAAAGGCCGTTCACCTCGAGAAGCTTGGCGGACAGATCAAGGTCGCGCAGGGGGCCGTGGAGGGATACAAGGACCTGGTCCAGCAGACCGCGGCTACCACAGCGAAGTTGAATCAAGCGCGAAAGGCCCTGGACGAGAATGCGGCGACCTACATGAAGAACGCCGCGGACTTTCTGTCGAGCCAGAACGAGGCAATGAAGAAGGATCTGAGCGAACGACTGGAGAAGATCCAACTTGTGGACGGCATCGTTGCCACCGGCACCAAGACCCGCGTACTGAACTTCAAGTCTCAGGCGCTGAACGAACCCAAACTCATGGAAGAAGCAATCGTCACTCTAGAGGGCCTGGCCAAGTTCACTGACAAACTAAGACCCTTGACCAGACAGGCGACCAACATTGAGCAAATCAAGCAGATCCTGACGGCAGCCGAATCATACAAGAAGAACATGAGCGCCTTCTTGACCGAGACCAAGAAAGGCACCTCGGCCGACAAGACGGTCCTGGGGAAGTGTCGCGACCAGATGGACGCTTCGGCCGCCAAGTATGTCAAGAACTGCAACGACTTCATGGCCAGCCAGTACGTAGCGTTGCGAAAAGACATCACGGAGCGTCACACGAAGATCACCCTGGCCAACGACGTGATCGATATCGGCAACGCCACCCGCCTGGCCGCCTTCAAGGCCCAGGCGCTGCGCTCACCAGAAACAATGGAACAGGGCCTAAAGAGGCTCGACGCCCTGAAAGAGAAGTATGAGGGCCTACGCAAGATCACGCGCCTGAATAGCGACCTCCAGGCCATCGCCGCGACGGAGGGTGCCGGAAAGGCCTACGGCGAGAGAATGCAGGAGTTTCTGAGAGAATGGCGTACGTTGCAGGAGCTGGGCAGCAAGCGCGGCGCGGCTGGCGGCACGATGATCGACGCCGCCAAGACGATGGCCGATGCCGCCTTGGCTGCCACGGATACCATCGCCCACGAATCGTCTTCTTCGCTGTCAACGGCTTCCACGGTGATGCTCATCGGTTTGGCCGTTGCCATCGTGCTGGGAATTGCGCTGGCGATTGTGATCACCCGGGGCATCACCGGGCCGCTCAACCGTATCATCGCTGGGCTGAACGAAGGCGCCGAGCAGGTCAACGACGCGGCGACCCAGGTCTCGACGGCCAGCCAGGGGTTGGCTGAAGGCGCGTCCGAGCAGGCCAGCAGCCTGGAAGAGAGCTCCAGCGCCCTGGAGGAAATGGCCGCGATGGCCCGGCAGAACGCCGACAACGCCCAACAGGCCAACACCTTCATGTCCGACGCCAACCAGATCATCGGCGAAGCCGACGGGGCCATGAAAGAGACCTCCACCGCCATGGGGGAGATCTCCGAGGCCAGCGATCAGATCAGCAAGATCATCAAGGTGATCGAGGAAATCGCCTTCCAGACCAACCTGCTGGCGCTCAACGCGGCGGTCGAGGCCGCCCGGGCCGGCGAGCACGGCAAGGGCTTTGCCGTCGTGGCCGACGAGGTGCGGAACTTGGCCCAGCGAGCGGCCGAGGCAGCCCGCGAGACCGGCTCGCTCATCGAGCAGACGGTGTCGCGTGTCGGCCGGGGCGTGGAGCTGAACCAGAAGACCACGGAGAGCTTCACCAAGATCGGCGAGAGCGCGGCGAAGGTGGCCGACCTGGTGGCCCAGATCTCTCAGGCGTCTCAGGAGCAGGCGCAGGGCGTGGATCAGGTCAACACGGCAGTGGCGCAGATGGACAAGGTGACGCAGTCCAACGCCGCCGGCGCCGAGGAGTCGGCCAGCGCCTCCGAAGAGATGTCCGCCCAGGCCGAAAACGTCCGCGGCATGGTCAACGAACTGGTCGCTCTGGTTGGCGGCAGGAACAGCAGCCAAGCAGTCGCGGTAACTTCAAAGACGACCCCATCCCAGCCCACCGCGAGAGCGGCGACGTCTCGCAGCTCACAGACGGTTCATGAAGCGCTCAAGGACGTACACGCCACGGCGGAGGTCCATGACGCCGACGGGTCCAATGCCTCGACGGAGGGGTTGGGCGAATTCTAGTACCCCGGAGTTCTCCCTGCAGGCCCGGGGCTGCTGAAAGCTATGCACGTATGCGATCAGCCGCCCCGGGCCCAGTCCTTCCAGCTCCGTCGGGCCGCTTTTCCGCCAACCCGGCGATCACCCACGTGTTCTCTGTTCAGCCTGTGGTTGCTACCGCCCTACCGATGGCGTAACCCCGCCGCCGGCAGCAACACACGAACCCATCGGCACTTGCATTCAGGGATACCCCAAACTCCTGCTCAAAACAGTGCAGAGACACCTCAGGTTGCCGGCGCGCGTGCCCGATAACCTAACATATAGCGGCAGCTGTTGCGGAGTCGACAGTTGGTTTCGAGCAGCGCATTGCCTCAAGGCGACCGCTCCTTCGCACCGGTTGCTTCGGGGGATTACACAGTTGCGCGGAGGCGAACCACGTTGACAGACGGGCACGGCTGGATGGCCGCCTTCTCGCCGATGACCGTCCGCGCAACGCAATCCCCAAGACGATCGTCGTTCACTTCGTGGGGAAGGGATCTGGCAAGTTACGGAGACGCACGAAGCCCGGGCCCGGAGCCCAGGTCGACCACGCGTTGTACCTGCAGCTCCGCACCCATCAAAACGCGACCGGAATTCAGGGCCGGCGAGGCCAACGTCGTGGGCGAATCGGTCGCCCACCACAATGCGGTCCTGATTCTCGCCCGGTGGCGCTGAGGGCGGCAGATTGTCCTGGAATACGCAGCATACACCGGTCCACGTCAACGGTCCGAGGACGTCCATGACGTGACCAATGCCGCCGCAGAGCTACCCGAGGTGGCCGATGAACCCGCCCGCAGAAATCCAGAAAGACCCCTACGGAGAACTCGGATCCCTACCCGCGCGCGTCGCCGAGCTCGAGCCCCTAGAGGGCCAGGCGACGTTGACCGACAGTGAGGCCATGCTTGCCGGGATCCTCCATGCGTTGGGCGATTACATATGCATCGTCGATGAGAACCTGACTATCGTCTGGGCGAACAAAATGGCGACGGCTTCGTTCGGGCCAAACCTAGTCGGAGGGAATTGCTACAGGGCCTACCATCGGCGGGACAGGCCGTGTGAGAATTGCGTTGCAGCGCTGGTGCTCCAAGACGGCCAGACACGGCACCACGAGTACCATATGCCGGCACATGCAGGCGACGGTACGGAGCGCTGGTTCTGGTGCACCGCGAGTTTGGCGGCCCGCCACAGAGACAGACGGCCGAAAACGGTCATCGTCGTGTCACGTGACATCACTGAGCATAAGAATGCCGAGGAGCGAAGCCTCCGACTCGAAGTGGAACTGGCCCACGCCGCGCGCGTGTCCACCATGGGAGAGATGGTGGTAGGCATTGCGCACGAGCTCAACCAACCGCTCACGGCGGTAGCGAGTCGAGCCGCCGCATGCGCGCTGGCCATAGGGTCGCGAAACCCGGAACCCGCCGAGATCCTTGACGATTTGGCGGAGATTGCGTCCCAGGCGGAACGCGCGGGCGAGATCATACGACGCTTCAGGTTCCTTACCGCGAAGCGTCAATTCAAGCCATCTTCGCTGGACGTCAATGAGGTGGTTCGTGAAGTCGCAGGATTCCTGCGTCATGACATCCACATGAACCGCGTGGCGCTATGCCTGAAGCTCCCCCCGAAGATACCGCCGGTGCTGGCCGTCTCCGTGCAGATCCAGCAGGTTCTCCTCAACCTGATGCGAAACGCGATCGAGGCGATGAGCACCGTGGAAGACGGGGAGCGAAAGCTGATCGTCCAGACGTCGATGAACTCACCCGAAGCGGTCGAAGTTGAGGTCCGCGATACCGGTCCTGGTGTCGAGGAAGGGGACCTCGAGAGGCTATTCGAACCGTTCTTCACGCGCAAGGGTGAGGGCCTCGGGGTAGGCCTGGCAATCTGCCGCACGATCATGGAAGTACACGGCGGTCGCGTGTGGGCCACGAGGAACCCGAAGCGGGGTACGACGTTTCGCTTCACATTGCCCTTGCCCGAGTCGGAGCCGGACGATGGAAATCCAACGCAAGGTCTATGTAGTCGATGATGATGCGGAGGTGCGTGCATCGCTGGCACGACTGATGAAAGAGATCAGTCTGCCTGTCGAAGCTGCCTCGACCGCAAACGAATTCCTGGAAACCTACGACCCCAATTGCGTCAGCTGTCTGGTGGTCGACGTGCGCATGCCGGGTGCGAGCGGGATTGATTTGCAGCGCAAGCTCCTGGAAGACGGCATCGCGATACCTGTCATCGTCATCTCGGGGCACGGGGACATCCCGTTAGCCGTTGAGGCGATGAAGCTAGGCGCGCTGGACTTCCTCGAGAAGCCGTTCCGTGCTCAGTCGCTCTTGGACCGGGTTCAGCAGGCCCTAGCAATGGACGAGCGGCAGCGGGAGGAACGCGCGGAACGCGCGAGCGTCGCAGGCAGTTGGGGCCTTCTGACCCAGCGCGAGCAGGAAGTGGTAGATCTCGTGGTCGAGGGTCTCACCAACAAGGAGATCGCCGCGCGCCTCGGGGTGAGTCCGCAGGCGATCGATGCCCACCGGGGAAAGGCCTTCACAAAACTGGGCGTCCACAGTGTCGCAGGGCTCGTGAAGGTGGCCCTTACTGTCGGCGCCCAATAGGATACTCCAACCCCCCCGTTGTTTCCTCCAAGCAGGCCGTTTGATCATCCAACTAGATCACTTGGCGTGTTCTACCGATCCCTTACAAGCACAGGCAAAGCCCGAATCAATCCTGAGTGAGACGGTAAGGGCTTCGCTGGGACGAGATCTTCGACGACGACCACGGCTGTAGGCGGTGCGCAGAAGGTCAGTGCGTTGCTCACCGACGACAAGCCTTGATGAAAGAGCGGCCGACGTAGGGCCCGGGAGGTCCGCCTGCCCAGGGGACTCCCGCCGACAAGTCGCGAGGCAGGCAAGAAGGGTGACATACGGTATGTCACCAGCATGTGGTTCGCTAGCACTCGTAGCAGGGAGACATGGACATGTTGAAGGGCATGAAGTTGTCGACGAAGCTCGGGGCGGGGTTTGGGGCTCTGGTGCTTATCGCCGGTGTTTTGGGGTACATGGGATGGTCGAGTCTCGGCAAGGTGGCGGCTAAGGTCGAAACGGCCGACGACGCCAACCGGATGCTGAAGGAATCGCTCACGGGGCGCATACATGAGAAGAACTTCATGTTGCGCAAGGACAAGAAGTACCACGCCGAGGCCGTTGGACTCGTCAGGGAGTTCCATAAGCAGGTTGAGGCAACGGTGGCCAAGCTCCAGGAACAGGCGGACAAGGAAGGTGTCAGGAACGTCGGAAAACAGATCGATCTGTGGCTGACGGCGTTTGAGGAGTTCGTGAGGCTCGAGGACGAGAAGGTCAAGGCTGACGCCGAAATGGTGAAGGGCGCCAGAGGAGCCATCGAAGAGATCGAAAAGATGCGCGCCGATCAGAAGGCCAAGCTGCTCGAGGAAATGAAGCAGCAGAAGACCGCCGACGTGGTCAAGGAGCGTCTGACCAAGGCCGACGACGCCAACCGGCTCAACAAGTTCGTCCTCGACGCCCGCCGTCATGAGAAGAACTACATCATCCGCGGGCAGCAAGAGCATGTCGCCAACGTCTCGAAGACAGTCCAGGACATGCTCGACCTGACCCAGGACATGAAGAAGCGTTTCAAGGAGGCGACCAACCAGAAGCAGGCCGACGAGGTAGCCGCTGGCGTGAGAACGTACCAGAAGGCGTTTGATAACTATGTAGCGATGGTGGAAAAGCAGAGGCAGGAAGAGCAGAAGATGGTGAGCGCTGCCCAGGCGCTCCAGGCCGGTGCCAACGAGCTACGACAAGGCCAGAAAGCGAAGATGGAGGCCATTTCGAGTTTCTCAACGACGCTGATGCTCTCGCTGGCGGTCGTCGGCATGGTCTTTGGCGTGGTCTTGGCGATCGTCATCACGCGTGCCATCAGGAATCCAATCAAGAACATCTTCAAGGGGCTGAAGGACCTCAGCACGACAGAACTGACCGAGACCGGCAGCACGTTCAACCGGGTCATCGGAGGGCTGACCGACGGTGTGGAGCAGGTGAACGATGCCTCAGCGCAGGTATCAACCGCATCTCAGCAATTGGCCGAAGGGGCCAATGAGCAGGCCTCCTCGCTGGAGGAGACCTCGAGTGCGTTGGAGGAAATGGCGGCGATGACCCGCACGAATGCGGACAACGCCACGGAAGCCAACGAACTGGCGGCTCAGGCTCACAAGGCGGCCCAACAGGGCGACGAGGTGATGTCGGCCATCAGCGAGTCGTCCGATCAGATCAGCAAGGTGATCAAGGTCATCGAAGAGATCGCGTTCCAGACGAACCTGCTGGCACTCAACGCGGCCGTCGAGGCCGCACGTGCCGGCGAGCACGGCAAGGGCTTCGCGGTGGTGGCCGACGAAGTCCGCAACCTGGCTCAGCGTTCGGCCGAGGCGGCCCGAGAAACGGCGGATCTCATCGGGAACTCGGTCAACAAGTCCAAAGAGGGCGCCGAGTCGATCCAGGGCATCGTCAGCAGCGTGGCGAAGGTGACCGAACTCGTGAAGGGCATCGCCGAGGCCTCACAGCAGCAGGCCCAGGGCGTGGATCAGGTCAACACGGCGGTCTCCCAGATGGACAAGGTCACGCAGTCCAATGCAGCCGGTGCTGAGGAATCGGCCTCCGCAGCCGAGGAGCTGAATGCCCAGGCCCAAGCCACCAAGGGCTTCGTGGACGAGCTGATGGCCCTGGTCGGTGCCGAGGCCACAACCACGCGCAGCGGCTCGAGTGGCGCGTCCGCTCGGAGCAAGAAGCCTAGGAGCCTTCAGTCGGACCACCTGACCCTCCACGCACACAACGAGCATCTGCCCGGGCCAGACGAGGACCCACTCCCGGAGGCGAAGAATGACGACGGGAGCGGCTCGTTGGGGAAGAGCACGGATGAATCGTTCGGTTTCTAGGCCCAGGGCATCAACCGTCGGTCGGGAAGGCCTCGATCCATCTGCATCGCGGCCCTTCCCGACCGACAGGATTTGAAAGGAAGGCCCCCCCGAGCGCCGGAAACGCGGGAGGCTGTGGCAAACTCCGAACTGCAGGCAGACACATTTGCAGAACCAATCGCCGAGCGTTTCGGGGATCCTGGGGGAGGGTTGATGCGGCGGCGAGGATGCATCGAGGAGTAATGACTCATGACCTCTCAAGCGACAAGCAACGCACGACAGTCTCCCGCCACGTCCGGGCTGGGCGGCAAGTACCTGACCTTCAAACTGGCCGGAGAGGTGTATGGGCTGGGCATCCTGAAGGTTCGGGAGATCGTCAAGATCATGGACATCACCGCCCTGCCCCAGATGCCCGAAT